>OKOF01000136.1_pt1 | contig 22909 bp, 13 predicted proteins | sample 1614051 | NCBI WGS metagenome assembly OKOF01 (sample SAMN04436902, study PRJEB24849) | human gut metagenome | biome: human gut; feature: NICU; material: stool | host: Homo sapiens | place: USA: Saint Louis, MO | collected 2012-03-21
ATCAAGAAAGGAAATATATAGAACCTTTATTGGTGTCAAAGAGACATTCTTCCACGTTTTATATAGCAGGTCATTTTCATGTTAATGCAAACACATTTTTACTCTGAACTTCCCGTTTATCACCCTACACAAATTGGGGCTTTGAAGGCGATTGCGTTAAAGCTGACCACTGACTATGACTTTGATTATCAAGAAGTTCTCAGTTCACTGTTAGCAAGCGCCGCAGAGGAGACACAACTGCTCAGTGATCGGATTGTTTTGACTTACGGACACGTTAGCAAGCTATCCGTGCCAATGGTGATCGGATTCGACTTTGGGCCCCAATTACCGTGGGCGGCTGGACAGCAGATCAGCGGTGCAGTCGTGCTGCTAGTGCCAGTCTCAACTGCTGATCAAACCATCCATGATTGGCTTGATGCGATTGCAACGAACAGCCGCGATAATCAAGATTTAGAAGCTGTAACTCAAACGGCAACTGCTGCTATTGCTTAAAGCCCGCAGTCGCGTATCCAAGCCGATATGCGTGCACGTTAAACGCGCTGCATGCCATATCGGCTTTTTCGACTGGGTGAATCGACTGGTATACTGTGTGTGGAGGTGCTTTCATGGCGAATATTCACGACATTGCACGCCTATCTGGTTACTCAACAGCAACGGTCTCGCGCGTGATTAATGGCCATCGTTATGTTTCGGCTGCTGCCCGCGCTAGAATTCTGACTGTTATGAAACAGCTTGATTATGTGCCGAGCACGATGGCCCAGAATCTAAGCGCCGGGAAGACCCGGACAATCGGTGTCATTTTACCCCATACCGATCATCCCTATTTTGAACAATTGGTAACGGGAATCTTAAACGCCGCTATGATCGGCAACTACCACGCCGTTATTTTACCCTCGCGTTACGATCAGGAACTTGAACGCACTTATCTGGAAGCACTGCGCAGACAAGCCTATGATGGACTGATCTTCACATCCCACGGACTTAGTTTAAGCACCATTGCCAGTTACCAAAGATATGGTCCGATTGTTGTTTGCGAAGATCCCGGCCAGGTTAAACTTGCCGCTGCTTACGCTGATCGCACCCCAGCTTATCAAGCGGCATTTAACTGGATGAAGCGGCAAGGCCACACTAGAATCGGTCTCTTGCTCAGTCGACCTTACGCGCAAAGTGCCACAAGCAAACTCACGATTAATAGTTACGTCGATGTCTTTGGTCACCGTCCCGAGCAATCTTTGGTGGTTTATCAAATGCGTACTTTTCAAGATGGTTATCGCGCTGGAAAGTTGCTCGCAGCGAAACAGCCTGATTTCATTTTAGGCAATGGTGACGATATTACGGCAGGATTGCGGCAATATTTTGTTGATCAGCATCTCCCTATTCCGCCGTTAATGGGGCAGGAAAATCAACTTTCCAGTCGGCTACTAAACATGAGCACGATTGATCATCATGTAACCGCCATTGGTACCGCAGCTTTAAAACTGGCCTTGCGTGCAGAAGTTGCTCAGACTGTGATTCAGTCCGATTTAATTCTTCGTGATTGATTTTTGTCTATTTTAACCAAAAGAAAAACCGGCATTCAGCATGGCGTTTACACACCATATCTGTATGTCGGATTTTTTAAACCATAGATTCATAACCGAGCGTTACAATGCTTGACTGGTAGTCGATACTTGTAACGAATCGTTTTAAAGATAGTGATTAGCTTTGCTTGCGTTTACGCTTGATGCCAAGAAGACCTAGCCCACCCATGACTAAAGCTCCTAAGAAAGCAAGTGCGGGCCGTGGCGATTCATTTGTACTTGGCAGCGTATCTTTAGTGGACGCTTGACTGTTTGCACCATTACTATTGGCGTTTTCGGTCCCTGTTGGTTGTGCTGGCGTTTCCTGCGTCTGTTTCTTGTCGTCGCCGCCCTTAGGATTGGTTGATGGTGTGTCTTTTGGTTGATTTCCCTTGTCAGTGCCAGAGCCTTTACCGGCATCTGAACCGCTTCCGGTGTCAGATCCTTTACCAGCTTCGGAACCACTTCCAGTGCCGGAACCTTTACCTGCTTCAGAACCGCTTCCGGTGCCGGAACCTTTACCTGCTTCAGAGCCACTTCCGCTGCCAGACCCTTTACCTGCTTCGGAACCACTTCCGGTGCCGGAACCTTTACCTGCTTCAGAGCCGCTTCCGGTGCTAGAGCCTTTGCCAGTGTCAGAACCACTTCCGGATCCGCCTCCAGGTTGCTGTGGTGTTTTGGCAGCTGCCTCAACAGCTGCGGCAATTTTAGTCTTCAAACCAAACAAACCTTGCAATTGTGCAATCTTTTCAGTATCCGTTTTAGCTGCTGTACCTGCAGCAATGACAGCATCAACATCACCGTACCAGGTTTTACCGGTAGTGGTATCTTTGGCATTACCAACTTTGACAGGCGTTGCCGCTTTAATTGTTTTTGCCAATTGATTTAATGCAGCATCTAATACCTTGTTGAAGTTGGTTTCAATTTGATCGGCGGTGCTGGTTCCTGCTGTCGTTTGCGCAGCGACAGCGTCCAGTTCGGCATTTAGCGTTTTACCGGTGCTTGGATCGGTTTGGCCACCTAAATCAGTTCCAAACGCCTCTTTGGCAGATTGTATCTTGTTTAGTAATGCAGCTTGTTGGTCTGCTGGCAGCTTATCAACCAACTGATTCACTGCGGTGGTCAGCTGCGTTGTTGCCATTGTGAGTGTTTCAATCGTCGCATCAGCTTTAGCTAAAGCAGCCTGCGCCGATCCGATAGCGGTATTCAAAGCATCAGTTGTGGCGTCAGTATATTGAGCGCTCGTTGCTTTTGCCTTTGCTTGAGTAAGCAAATCCTGCAGCGTGGTTTTGGCTTTTTGTAACTGTGCCGGATCATCCGTCTTAATATTCTTAACCGCGTAATCTACTGCCGGCGATTCGTTACCGTATAAATCAACGGCCTTAAACTTAAAGTCTGCGTTTGCCGATACACTCAGTTCCGTTGTCGGTAAATCTTGATAAGTCTTACCGCCATCAGTACTGTATTGAACGGTCTCACCTGCTGCTGCCTTGGCTGTCAACGTCACTTCTTTAGCTGGATCAGTCGTATTTGGCGTAATTGTTGGTGCTGCGAGTGTCTTCTTAGGCTCATAATAAACCGTAATCTTTTTAGTTGTGACGTTACTGCCGCTATCTGTTGCCGCAACAGTTAAGACGTTCTTGCCCTCTAATAGTTTAACCGTCTGATCAATTGCCATATGACCCGGCTGCCCGCTGTTTAAGTTAATGTCTTCATATTGACTGGCAACCTGACTACCGTTAATTGCCAGTTCCAAATAATTAACGTTATCTGTCGCTGTTCCGGTGATACGGAAATTCGGATCATTCGTATAGACAGGTTTGTCCGTTGAGCTATCGAGTGACAGTGTCGGGGCAATAGCATCTAAAATAAAGGTCAAGCTGTCTTGAACCGTTTTATCTTGCGTGGTATCACCAATTACAACGCCAAACGGTTTCTGACCGGCTGTCCCCAGATTCAACTTAAAACTAAAGGTTAGATCATCATTAATCGGTACTTGTTTACCATCTACTTGCAAAGTCGTCGTCGGATGCTTGACTTTACCGGTAATCGTTGCAATCCCGGTCTTAGGGTCATAGTACTTAGCATCTTTAACTTTCAGTTGATTTGCCCCGAAAGTGACGCCTTGGTCGAAGGTCACCGCATTTTTTAGGACATCGGCATCATAAGTTGAGTTTACCTTCTGCTGCTTGGTAACGGTATTGCCATCTTCATCTTCTGCCGTCACCGTAATGGTATTATCCCCATAGTTAACGGGTACATCGCCACTAAAGTGATGTTTGGCATCCAAAGTAACCGGTGTTGTCGTGCCACCGTTAGTAACCGTTACCTTCTTAGTGTCTGCACTAGCTGTTCCGGTTACTTTAACGGTACTTTCGGATGTTTGATCTTGATTATCATTAACCCGCAAGTCACTAAAAGTAGGTGCCGCCAACCGGACATTCGTATCAAAATGCTTAACTAACTGGGTATGTGCTTGGTCAGTATAAAGATCAACCTTCGTCGCATAGTCGCTAGCGTCAAGTGCCATAGTGGCTTTGAAACTATTGGCATCAGCGTCATAAGTGGTCGTCAAATCATGCTGCTTTCCTTGCGCATCGGTATAGGTACCATAAACAGCAGCTGGATACGTCCCGGTAAAGGTGTAAGTGCCACCTTGTTTTCCTGCTTGATAGTTAGCCGTTTGACTCGTGATTTTATCTGATAAACCACCACCATTAATAATCAGATCATAAGCAGTTGATCCGGGCTTTTGTGCGGAAGCTGATTGATCCGTGGCGTTTGAGGCGTTATCGGTCAAATAAAGTTCAACATTATTATCACCTTGACCCAACGCTTGTGCCTGCTTATCCGTCAGTGGCGTTTCGAGTTTTGTGTAGCCATCAGCAGTTGTCCCTGTCGTCGTAAAGGTGCCATCAAGATTGGTGACTTGATTAACCGATGTTTTTGCACTCTTAGTGGCATCCAAACCGCTTCGATCGTCTTTTGCTTCAGCGGTGAGATAGTAAGTGGTTTTGCCTTTTTCCTGTCTAGACGTTAAAGCGACATGACGAACCGTTGGCGCCTTAGAGTCCAGCGTGAATGCTACATCGTATGTCTGCCGCTTGTCGCCGCCTTCAGGAACACCCGAAATACGATACGTGTAGTTGCCATCCGCGGCTGTTTTAATGTTGCCATCTCGTTGATCATAATACGTACCATCCCAGGCCGGTGCGCGGTAATAAGTATAGTTGCGACCAGTTGAATCATAATAAGTCTTAGTCTGGTTATTCGAGCTGCTGAGCGTTGTTACTTTGTTACCATGATTATCCAGCACATCGACTTGCACATCGCTAATATTGCGTAACAGGTAGTATTGCATGCTGATGTCATTATAAAGCGCGTTCTTATCGCTCGAAAAGGCCACTGCTTTATCATCAACCGTTTGCTTGCCACTTGCATCCGTGACTAAGCCACCGTAATACTGACTGCCGGTTTTCTTATTGGTGAGCACCGGAACAGTCCCATAATTGCCACCAGTTGGATCGTAAGTCACACCATTCAGACTATCCACGATCTTCCCGTCATTCCAATCACCAAAGAAGCCCATATATGGCAAGTTGAGACTCGAGCCATCATTTCCCTTGAAGTTCAAGAACCCTTCAACAAACTGTTGCTGATCAAAAGTCTTAGGCAGTGAAAGCGTGAACGGTACCTGCACGGATTTTCCAGCCGGTACCACAATATCGGTATCCGGCTTGACTGCTGCATCAGTAATTTTCTTGTCATAGAGCACGCCTGAATTCGGATCGGTAGCCGAAGTATAAACCGCATTGGTATCTTCATTGCTAGTCATTTGATACGTCAGCTGATGTTTGGTGCGGTTGGTAAACGTCAACTTAAACGTTTTGGTAGTGCTCGTGAAATCTTTCAATTCAACAGCAGGATAACCGTTTTCCGAAACAACCGTTGATGGATTCTTCTCCAAAGCATCAATCGCGGCTTTGACATCCACCAACCCTGCTCCCTGTCGGCGTGGAGAGACAATGACATTATCATAGTTAATATCATTAATCGGCTTTGCAGTATTCATTTCAACTGTTTTGAGAAAATCGGTTAATGCTGTGCCTTTAAGTTGCTTATAATCGGCATAGAACTCATTGTCTTTATTATTTAGCGCTTGTTTTAAAAGTGCCTGGGAGCCGGCGATAAATGGAGATGCCATTGATGTCCCCGACATATTCGTATAACCATTGTTGTTTTGCGTTGACCAAATATTGCCACCCGGCGCTGTAATGTCAGGCTTAAAGGAAAGATCAGATACAGGGCCATATGAAGTGAAACTTGACATCCGATCTGCTTTATAATTTTGATTTGGCAACAACGCCAAGGCAATTTTTACGCCCAGACTGCCATTTGGATGCGCAGTTACCCAGTCAACCAGTTTTTGGCCAGTCGTATTGGAAAGACCAAAAGTAGGAAAAGTAGCCGTTAGAGAAATCGAAGTCAAAGGTGTGGATGTGCCATCATTATTAACAATGATTAAGCCTGCTGCACCAGCGGCCTCGGCATATTTCTGCTTGTCAGTGAAAGTCAGACTGCCACGTTTGACAATCGCAATTTTCCCTTTGGCATCCGCCGTATAGTCGCCAGCATCACCTGTACTTAACTTACCGCTTGCGTCTTTGACAACGTAGAATTTCTTCTGATCAAAACTGTCAACAAAGTCATTGCTTGAAAGCTGTACGGTTTCAGGCCCGAGTTTTAACCCACTGCCGTCAGTAATCGTAACAGCTTGGTTGATGACATCTGTATTCTCGGCCGATGCGACAGTCGTTGCCCCGCGTGATGTCCCCGGTGTGCCAACCGTCTCATTATCCTGCAGACCATAATAATCTTTGTTGACGCCTTCTGTACCTGACCCGGATGTACCGGAATTCCCTGCTGAAATAACCGCTGCGGTCCCGGATTCATTGGCGTTTTGAACGGCCGCAATTTCAGGATCGTCCAATGTTTGATTGCCGGAAACAGACCCAAGGGACATATTCAAAACATCCGCGCCCAGTTTGGCTGAATCTTCAATCGCAGAAACAAGCGTTGACGAACCAGTCGTCGCCGATGTGTCTGAATTGGTAAACACCTTCATCGCTAATAATTGTGATTCTGGCGCTACCCCGACAACTGACTTGGTTGGATCATCACCTGTACCGTTAGCGCCGATGATCCCGGAAACATGCATCCCATGCTGTTCATCAACCGTGTCATCGGTAATCGTGTCATTGTTATCTGCGTAATTAAAGCCATACGGAACCTTAGCCGTGAAATAACGCCCGTGTTTAGCAGTACTGGTGAATTTTTCAACGTCTGTTCGGGTCAATTTGGCCTTTTTAGTATCACTAAGCCGCATGTCCTTATGGTTGGGGTCAATCCCGGTATCAATAACCGAGACAACCGTGCCTTCCCCTTTATACTTGTAATTAGACCAAACCGCCTGCACATTTGCCATTGAATTGGCCTTAGCATCGGTTGGGTAATAAACCTTGGCTAAAGTAACGGTTTTAACGCCGGGGATTTGTTTCAACCGCGGAATATCAGCGACTTTGACTTTGGTGGTAAAGCCATTAACAACGTAACCATAGCTTTCTCCAGCTGTCTGATGCGTCACTTGTTCAACGGCTGATTTAACACTGGCTTGAGCCGCGATGACCTGATTTGTTGCCTGCTGAATTTCGGCAGTACTGGAGTAATCGGGTTTCAGCGTGCCATTTTCGGAAGCCGGTGCTGCGCTCATCTGCACAATAACATCAACATAAGTATCCTGTTGCTGAACTTTATTTAACTTGTTGTAATCAATGCCTTTTGCGGCTAATTGGGTCGCAATGGCTTGATTGGTCACCGCACTGGTCGTGTCTTTGGCAGTTTGTCCAGCTGAGGCAGTCTTGGCTTTCGCTAAATTTGTGCCTTTAGTTTGTTGCGAGATTGCCGCTTTAGCTTGAACTTCACCAATTGGCAAAACAGAAAGTGCTCCTAAAGCAACTGTGCTGGCTAAGAGAATTGATAGCCCTTTCCTTTTTGTTTGTATCCTATACCCTCCGATTCCCAGTAATTTCAAAACTATTCAAACCTTGGCTTGATATAGTTAAGATTATATACAGGCACTCAGGAGTTTCAACATAAATTTTAATCTTTTATTAATTTTCTTATCTGTAAAAAAGTTCTCATGACTGTGATACTGGGCAATTCCGGTATGCTAAGGCAAAAAAATGTTTAAATTATGTGATTATGAGGAATGTGTTGAGTTTTTTAATATCCAACGTTAGAATGTAGCCACGATCTATTCCGCAATCTGTAAAAGGAGATTGATTTCATGAAGAAAAAACTGCGCGTTCCATTCTTAGCCGCAATGATGGCATCTTCAATCATGCTATTGAGCGGCTGCCAATCCAAACAAGCCGATAGTACAACGGTTGCTACATACTCCGGTGGTCAGGTCACACAAGCCAGTTTTTATAAAGAGCTCAAACAATCCCCGACCACCAAAACCGTTCTCGCTAACCTGCTTATCTACCGCGCACTCAACAAAGCGTATGGAAAATCCGTCAGTACCAAATCAGTGGACAATACTTATAACAGCTATAAAAATGAATATGGTGAAAACTTCACTTCTTTTTTGAGTCAAAACGGCTTTAGTAAGAGCAGTTTTCGCCAAAGCATTCGAACTAACCTCTTAAGCGAAGTGGCACTAAAAAAGTTAAAGAAAGTCACCAACAGTCAACTTAAAGCCGCTTGGAAAACCTACCAACCCAAAGTGACCGTTCAGCATATTCTAACTAGCGACGAAAGTACAGCTAAACAAGTCATCAGTGATTTAGCGGCTGGCAAAGACTTCACGACGTTGGCAAAAACTTATTCAATCGATACCTCAACCAAGGATAAAGGTGGCAAAGTAAGCTTTGAATCGAACAGTAAAAGTCTCGATTCGACCTTTAAAGACGCCGCGTACAAGCTTAAAAATGGCGAGTATACACAATCACCGGTTAAAGTCACAAATGGGTATGAGGTCATTAAAATGATCAAGCACCCGGCTAAAGGAACATTTTCAGACAGTAAGAAAGCCTTAACTGCTAGTGTCTATTCAAAATGGTCGCGTAATTCAAGTGTGATGCAACGTGTCATTAGTCAGGTGCTGAAAGATCAACACGTCACCATCAAAGATAAAGATCTAGCGGATGCGCTTGACAGTTATAAACAAAGCGTCGCAGCCAATTAGTCCTTAGTTTGCGCACATGCAATGAATTTCTTCCTATTTTGAATAACAATTTTGTCATTGACGTTGTTATTTAAATCAATGAAGGCCTCGTGAGCTTGAGTTGTTATTTTTGGCAGTCTTTTAAACTTTATACAACAAAAGCACCTCGCCTTTCGCGGTATTACCACGATTAAGCGAGGTGCTTTTGTTTGAAAATGAGACTAGATTATTTCAAAGTTACGGTTGCGCCGACTTCTTCAAGCTGTTCCTTGATCTTGTTAGCGTCGTCTTCGGACAAGCCTTCCTTGATAACCTTAGGAGCGGCATCAACGAGACCCTTAGCATCCTTCAGACCTTGGCCAGTGATTTCACGAACTGCCTTGATAACCTTAACCTTTTCTTGGCCAGCTTCGGTCAATTCAACGTCATAGGAATCCTTGGTGGCAGCAGCATCGCCACCAGCAGCAGCACCGGCAGCAACAGGAGCGGCTGCTTTAACACCGAATTCATCTTCGATCGACTTAACTAAGTCGTTTAGTTCCAAAATGGAAGCATCTTTAAGTTGTGCAATGATGCCATCTACATCTAAAGCCATGTTTGTTTCCTCCGTTTTTTAAATAGTTTGTAACGTAAAATTATGCAGCAGGTTCTTCGTCTTTGGATTCTGCAATTGCCTTGACAACCAATGCAAAGTCGCGGACAGGTGCCTGCAAGACAGAAGCAAGTTGCGACAGCAGACCTTCGCGATCTGGCATCTTGGACATTTCCATAATGGTGTCCAATGAAGCAACCTTGTTTTCGATGATGCCACCCTTGATCTTCAATGCATCAAATTGGTCAGCGTACTTGGCCATGATACGGGCAGGGGCAACAGGATCGTCATTGGAGAAGGCAACGGCTGTAGGGCCCTTGAAAACATCATCCAATGCTTCGTAACCGTTGGCATCAGCGGCCCGACGCAGGTAGGTGTTCTTCAAGACTTCCATCTTGACACCAGCCTCGCGCAGTTCCTTACGTAATGCGGTTACTTGCTCAACTGTTAAGCCCAGATAGTCGACAACGACAGCACTGGTAGCATTCTTGAATTGTTCAGAAATCGTCTTAACGAGTTCAGCTTTTTTTGCGATAGCTTGTTCACTCATGTTTTTCACCTCCATTAGTTTGGTTGAAGTTTTTAGCAATAAAAAAACTCCATGTCTACCAAGACATAGAGGTATCTACTGTTTCCGATACCACCTCGGCAGGATGATTAAGGCTTGCGCCCCCTGAGTCTTAGGCAGAGTGACTAATCACAACGAGTAGAATACCATGGTCGGAGGTTGATGTCAAAGTGTTTCTGCAAAAATATATTTTGTGCGAATGCCGAGACATCAACAATCGTAAACTGACACGTTGAATTGTAAGCACCCACAGATTGCGTTATATTAGTTAGGTAACTAATTTTTTGAAAGGAAGTTGGCGATCTTGCCAAGTAAACTTAAAAGTCTCGAGCCATGGCAGCAAAATTTGGCTGTCTTATGGCTTGGCACCTTCATCGCCGGCATGGGTTTTAGTGAGGTTTCGCCGTTTATCTCACTCTATGTCGACCAGCTCGGCGATTTTACCAAAGGCCAACTCAGTATCTACTCCGGTATTACGTTTGGAGTCACCTTTATGGTAGTTGCGATTGTCAGTCCGCTTTGGGGCCGACTGGCGGATCGTCGCGGCCGTAAACTGATGCTGCTGCGCTCCAGTTTCGGCATGGCAATCATTATTGGTGCGTGCGGGTTTGTGCATAATGTTTATGCGCTCATTGCATTACGCTTTTTACAAGGATTGGCGGCCGGTTACATTCCTAATGCCAGCGCTTTGATTGCCACCGAAACGCCGAAAGCAAAAAGCGGAACTGCCATTGGAATTCTGACAACTGGCTATGTTTCCGGTAATCTGATCGGACCGATTCTAGGCGGGTTTTTGGCCCAGACATTTTCAATTCGGCTGACTTTCATTATTACCGGAGCCTTACTCATGATTGTCTTTGTGCTTAGCTTAACCATGGTGCATGAACACTATACGCCTGATCCGCGCTTGCTGAACAAGCAAAAGCGTCCCGGATTGCTCACTCAAGTCGGCAATCCCAAGGCCATCATGGTGTTGTTGATTTCAACTGCCATCATTCAGCTCGGAAACATGTCTATTTACCCAATCATCAGTCTTTATGTCAAGGAATTAATGCATAACGTCGGGCCGATCACAGTTGTCGCTGGTATTATTGCCGCATTACCAGGTATTTCAAATCTGATGGCTGCACCACGCTTGGGTCAGTTGGGCGATCGGATCGGATCCGGAAAAATCCTGGTCAGCGGATTGATTTTTGCCGTGATCATGTACATCCCTCAAGGTATTGTCGGCAGTATTTGGGCATTAGGCTTTCTTCGCCTCATGATCGGGGTTTCAGACGGTGCCTTATTCCCGACGATTCAGACATTACTTTCGAAAATGACACCGGTGAGCTATACCGGCACCGTGTTTAGTTGGAATCAGAGTGCTCAGGCGTTCGGATCAATGGCAGGTTCACTGGCCGGTGGTTTTATTTCCAACATCTTTGACTACAATGGCGTCTTTATCTTTACTGCTTTATGCCTGGCGCTCGACCTTGCAATGGTCTGGATCTTCATCCCTCATATTTGGTCAAGCCGGCCACGACAACAGGAATAACGATAAGGTCGCATTTCATCAAGATATAACTGCACATCGGTATCATTAAAAGCGGTTCTAGCTCTTAAACTAGAGCCGCTTTTTGCATGCGATTTGTGCCAATTAATCAAGTTTCATTTGCCAGGTCATCAGTGGATGCGGATCCGGTACTGCCAGCTGCTGATAAACGGCCCACGCGAATGAATCAGTATCATCAAATTCACCGTTCACCACCGAGAATGCTGCCTGAAGCCGCGGTAAAACTGCGCGCATCAGCCGGAGCGTATCTGCAAGCCCTGTTCCACCGAGCCAAGCACTCGTGAGTTCACCTGGCTCGTCTTCAAACCAGAAGACATAAGCCAAAATGGTGCCGCCTTCAACCAAAAAGCTCGGCTGGTTCGGATCGGCTTCTCGCAATGATTGTTCAAATTGCGTCTGCGTCATCGTGGCCGGATTAGCGGTATGCGCGTCCACATAATTTTGATAACTTAACCGAACCACAGCTTGCCACTGAGCCTCGGATAGCTGTGACCGTGCCACGACGGTATCATTAGAGGTCGCTGCTGCAAGTTTCCGGTAGTGACTCATCGCTGTGTGTCGGATAAGCTCAAACCCTGTCCGTTGCAATCGCTGCGTCAACGGCGATGCTGCAGTATAAGTGCTAAATTGCAGCCGATCCTGCTCGTCCGTCATTTTCTTGAGTTTGGTGAGCAATAAAGGAAGCCATGAGCTTTGACCGATGACATTAAAATATAGTGCATGATGATGATAAGCGTTTTGCCATACAGCTGCCGCAAACTGTATCGGACCGGTTTTTGGGAAACCCAGCAAAGTCGCCGCTGAGTTGGCAAAAAGTCCTTTCGTCCAGTCATCGGCTGTTTCCAGCAGCGGCCGGATGTCAGCTAAAGTAACCTCGCGGCAGCCCGCGTGATTCAAATTAGTCATGATGATCGGTATCCTTTTCCTGCTCCTGATTGCCGTGCAAGTGCATATACCCATAAGCAAAGCGAGCCACACCATAAATCACCGGAACCACAACCCCGATCCAAAAATGGTTTGTCAGATAATACTGCGGCAATGGATTCATATCGAGCGCGGCTTCGTAAGCCATTTCGATTGCAAAAATAATCACAGCCAGCAACAGTGCTGATAAACCCCCGCGCGCAACCGCAAACCAAACATATTGGCGATAGGCTTCCGGTGTGTCCGCTTCAATTACCTGCAAACGATAGTAGTACAAACTTGTCACGTTCAGTAACGCAATTGCCACTGTCACTAACAGTAAAATCCACGTACTGGCAGTAATTAGCTTAAGGCTATTGGCGTCGATAAAAACAGCAATGACACTTGCGATCACTAACATAAGCTCGGCGGTTAGCATATTGCGGCCCATAATGGCGTCATAAGTGCGTTGTTTGAACCGATCCTTAAGTGAAATACCATAATACCATTCCATGATTTTCTTCATCAATTATTGCCTTCCTCACTTTTTACAATGTTGTTTTATCTTACCATGCCTCACGATTGCTTTTTCCTTGAATCCTCCAAGCTTTGAAAATTATTTGGCTTTTCACTCGCTACTTTTTGTTAACGCCACGATCCCTTCTTTACCTCAGACGTGCTTACTATGAAAATTTTCATTGACAGACCCGGCTTTTTTTGGTGAAATAGGTAACATGTTTTAGGGTGTCAAGACACCTAATTAATGTTGGATTTCTCAAGGGGGATAACGATGTCAAAGAAAGCACCTAGCCATACGCGGTTAATTATCGGAATCGGCATTGCCTGGCTGTTTGATGCCATGGATGTCGGCATGCTGAGTTTTGTGATTGCCGCTTTACATAAGGAATGGCAGTTGAGTACGGTTGAAATGGGTTGGATCGGAAGTGTCAGTTCAATTGGAATGGCAGTTGGCGCCATCTTGTTTGGCATGATGGCAGATCGTTTCGGGCGTAAAGCCATTCTCATCCTTACATTATTAGTCTTTTCGATTGGCAGTGGCATATCTGCTTTTGCCACGGGTTATGGTATTTTTCTTGTACTAAGATTTATTATTGGCGCTGGTCTTGGCGGCGAACTACCTGTTGCTTCGACGTTGGTTTCCGAAAGCGTCCCGGTTGAAAAGCGCGGGCGCAGTGTCGTCTTGCTTGAAAGCTTCTGGGCTGCGGGGTGGCTACTGGCAGCGATCATTTCATACTTTGTCATGCCAATCTGGGGCTGGCGGGTCGCCATTTTTGCCACTGGATTAGCCGGGTTGTACGCATTTTACTTCCGTGAAGGCATCCATGAATCGCGCGCGTTCAAAAAAGTAGCACGTCCGGGTTTAATCAAAACCCTGACAACCCTCTGGCGGCCACCATATGTTCGTTCAACACTCATGTTGTGGATTGTTTGGTTCATGGTGGTCTTTTCTTATTATGGCATGTTCCTGTGGTTGCCAAGTGTCATGGTGCTCAAAGGGTTCAGCCTCATCAATAGCTTCGGTTATGTGCTGATCATGACCCTTGCACAGTTACCGGGTTACTTTGTGGCTGCCTGGTTGATCGAAAAATGGGGTCGAAAAACTGTTTTAAGCCTTTTTCTTCTCGGCACTGCTGGTAGCGCGCTAGGCTTTGGCATGGCAACCAGCTTACCGATGCTTTTGACTGCCGGCATGTTACTTTCCTTCTTTAACCTCGGTGCGTGGGGCGCGTTGTATGCCTATTCGCCAGAACAATACCCAACCATTGTTCGTAGCAGCGGCTCTGGCATGGCTGCAGGTATCGGCCGAATCGGTGGCATTGTCGGTCCGTTATTAGTCGGTCACCTGCTAGGCGCTAACTGGTCCGTCACGGGTATTTTCGGAATCTTCACGGCGTCTATCCTCATTGCCATTGTTGCGATTATTTTCCTTGGTAAAGAAACTATGGGCGTTAAGTTAGCTGACACCATTGAAACTTCAACAGCGAAACAGTAGCTGTCCTTGAAAGCTCATTTTCTTTATAGGAAAACGGTAGAGTATACTAAGATGGTTTTTCACTCAGTCGTCAGGATAGTTAGTTAGAGACAGATTATAATAATCATAAAGAAAGGCGTACTAAAAATAGTACGCCTTTCTTTGTGGCCATGGATTATTTCTTAGAGTGACTAGATTACCCGCAAAACCAGTTTAACCACATCAATTTCAAACATTTGTCACACAGAATCCATAAAAAAACGTGCTTAACAAAAAAGTGGTGCAAGAGAATAATCATCTCTTACACCACTAGCTATTTCCATCAGATTTTGGTTTATCACCAGTGTATGGGCGACATTAGTGATCCAATATTACTTTGATGGCTTATTGTCCTTCTGATGTCTGGTTCCCGCAAGACCAAACAATCCCATCAGACTAACAATCAGCAAACCCAAAACAGAAGTACCGCTTTCAGCATCATCACCGGTCTGCGGTAGCATATGCCTCCCTGCATGATCCGTTTGCGGTAATGAAGCTGTCTGGGTTGTTTGACCGGCTTGTGTTGGCTTCGTTTGTGTTGGCTTCGTCTGTGTTGGCGTCTGACCCGATGGCATACTACCTGTCGTCTCTCCACCAGTACTTGGCAAAATATGGGAGCCAGCGGTTGACCCTGCGGCACTCTGATCAGCCAAGGATGTGGCGGAACTAATGGCAGCAGTTGTCGCGCTGGATGCTACATCGGCGGCGCTACTTGCCTTAGCATCGTCAGACAAAGCGGCACTGGCAGCGCTAGAAGCTACCGAATCATCAGAAGCAGCAGCACTGGCGGCACTGCTTGCTTGACTTTCAGCGCTCTTAGCACTGCTTGCAGCTGCACTTGCTGCATGAGAGTATATACCCGCAGCACTACTGTTACCAGCCTTTGCAGCACTGGATGCGGCACTGGCCGCGCTGGACGCGACACTCGCAGCACTGCTTGATACAACATCCTCACTGGAAGCAATACTTGCTTGTTCACTAGCATGACTTGCAGCCGACGATGCCGTCGAAGCCTCACTTTGTGCGGCACTAGCGGCACTGGATGCAGTACTTGCTGCACTGGACGCAATACTTACATCTGATTGGATCCCACTATCACTTGGGTACCTGGACGCAGCACTGGATGCGGCACTTGCTTGACTTGTAGCACTACTTGCATGGCCAGTCGCTTCACTGGCGCTGGAGCCTGCCTGATGAGCATATGAACCGGCTTCACTGGCACTCGAACTTGCAGCACTAGCATACGCAGACGTTGCAGTTGATGCTCGACCCGCTTCGCTGGCACTGGAGCTTGCGCCACCTCGTGTGCCTTGAGCTGCCGCTGAACTAGCAGCCGCGCTCGCGGCACTTGAAGCTGCGCCTTCCGCAGCGCTGGCAGCTTTGTCAAAGCCTGCAGCCGCACTGGCGGCACTGGAAGCTACCGAGTCATCGGATGCCGCGGCACTCGCCGCTTCGCTGGCAACTGCTTCTGCACCCTTGGCACTGCTTGCTGCGGCACTCGCCGCACTCGAGAATCCTGCTGCGGCTTTGCTATCACCCGCCTTGGTCGCACTGGCTGCGGCACTCGCATTACTGTTGGCCGTGCTGGCCGCACTGCTTGCCACCACATCGGCACTTGCAGCCGTCTTCGCCTGTTCACTTGCATCACTGGCAGCACTGGAACCAACCGCAGCGGCACTGGTTGCGGCACTCGCGTTACTGCTTGCCTTTGCTGCCTCGCTTGCAGCCTGACTGGCTAGTGACTGAATCCCACTATCCTTCGGATAGCTGGATGCCGCACTCGCAGCGGTGCTGGCATGTTGGGCTGCACTGCCGGACTGACCGACAGCGTCACTGGCGCTGGAGCCTGCCTGATGAGCATATGAACCGGCTTCACTGGCACTCGAACTTGCAGCACTAGCATACGCAGACGTTGCGGTCGATGCTCGACCCGCTTCGCTGGCACTGGAACTTGCGCCACTTGCGTAATCAGTTAGAGACTTGATCTTATTCAAATCATCAAGTGCTTGACTTCTTGCTGTAGCTGCAGTCGCTTGGTTATTCTTGGAGTCGCTTTGAGCTGCACTAGCAACAGAAGCGGCACTACCCGCTGCTGCTGCATCACTCACTGCAACCTTGGCAGCAACTTGCGCTGTCGATAACGCTGCGCTCATCGCAGCCGCAGCGGAACTTGCTGCAGATGATGCAGTGGCATATCCCGAACTATCATTAGCAGCAGAAGCGGCACTGGCCTCAGAAGCGTAGGAATCATAAGCAGCGGCTGCAGAGTTTGCTGATGCATCAGCGTTACTTACGGCAGCAGCTGCAGATGATGCTTCACTAGCCGCGCTACTTGCCACGATTGCTGCGGACGCTGCTGCACTGGAACTAGCCGCAGCAGACTTGCTAGCTGCCAAAGCAATTTGCGATTGCTTCTCAGCATCACTGGCGAGAGACTTGACTTCCATATTATCAGCATGACTGCCAGCAATCGATTGCGCTTCACTTGCATAACTCGCCGCATCACTAGCAGCAGCACTTGTAGCCTTTGCCTGTGAAGCTGTGACATCAGCAGCACTATTGGCGTTGATTAAGCTGCCAGCTGCACTGGATGCCTGCTTTGGCGTTTCGGCATCGTTGATCACTACCGTCGCTGTTTTCACAATGAATCCAGCACTTGAAATAACTTCAAATGAAGCATTGGCAGGTAACGAAACCCCAGTCGGCAGTTCGTAACTCCAATTACCGTCCTTGTCCGCCTGTACCAAATATTTTGTACTATCATAGGAATTCGCAGTTAAGCTGCCTTCTGGAATCCCCTTTAAACCTGAAATCGTTACATAGGCTCCGGCAGTGGTTTTACCTGTAAGCGTTGTGGTTTCATCAGTAACTGGATTTACCTTAATAAAATTATCACTGGCACTGACGAACTCCAGGCTTTTGTCAGTCGCAAACGTGTCGGCAAGTGCTTTCCCGGATTGTTCATCTTCTGCTGTCTCACCTTCAACCGTAGCGGTATCTGAAGAAGAGCCATTCCCTTTTAGTGTATAGATAGCGGACTTATATGGCCCATAGGCATTCCCGTCATCCGGAATGATTTTCACATATTGACCTGTTAGCGTACCGGTACCACTGACTTTAAATAAACTGCTGTCTGCGTCATCGTTATCGGTAATCTTAAAAAGAACGGATTTCGGCATATAGATGTTAATGTTGGCATCGTCACCGACTTTCAACAAATGCGCTTCGCCCGTGCCACCGTCAATGGTTAAGTTGGCCGTAGCATCCTGTGCAAAACTCAGTTGACCGTCATTTGCTACATTAATTGCATTGACACTCTTTGTCCCTGTACCCGTTACATTAAGATCCAAAGTGCTGCCACTTGCAACGAAGAAGCCTCCGGTACCTTTAATATTGATAAAGCCATAGCCAAGTTTAGGCGCACCATTTTGAGTGATCGTCATGTGCGATCCTTCGTTGAGGTTGACAGTTCCGGTACCGTCAATTCTTACCGGGATGTTTCCAGTTGCACCGGTAATGGATACCGTTGCATTCTTATCAACGGTTAGATTACCACCGTCTTCAATATAGATTGGTGCAAAGCCATCTTTCACAAGTGCATTTTTATTAAGGATAACGGTTGATCCATCCTTAAACTCAACATTACCTCCCTGTGTATCAATCAATGCATTCGTGCCACGTTCATTCGATTTGCTTGCATCCGTGCGTTGTAAGTTAACGGTTGCTCCCTTGTCAACAATAAATGAACCGCCATCATATACTTCAACGTTAGTCCCACCAGTAGTTGTCCCCGTGTAAGTAGCGCCAGGCAAAACCTCTAAATAACTAATTTGAAAGTTTTGCTGGTTGCCTAAGCCTTGGGTTGTCTGGGTTGATCCGTCCAGCGGGGAAACATAACTGCCCACTGACTGAATCTTTGTATTCCCCTTAATAAAGGCTTTTGTATAAATGCCATACATCAGTTGTGCACCTGTGTATGTGACATTATTGAACACTACCGAATGATCGATGCCGTCTTTCGGCTTACTGCCCTTGATAGTAACCGGGCCCCACCAACTGTAACCGTACATATTTAAATCGTTGATGGTAAATGATTCATTCTGACTACTTGTTGGATCAGCTTCGAAATACTTCTTTTGAAAATCAATTGTGTGGTTATTGCCATTAATAACTAAGTTTGGCCGATAAGCATACGATTGGCGATCACCACTAACATCCATAACAAAGTCGGACTGTACGTTGATGACACTTACCGTTGAATCGGCCATGGCTGCATCAAACTCTGACGCGGTGCTGACATCGGCGCTAGAAGCATCGTTTGATACCGCTTCATTAACTGGAGTTTGGCCTTCAGATGTATTTGTTGCAGAGGCACTATTGGCGCTTGCACTTGTTACACTGGCGGCGCTGTTGCCTTCATTTGCCTGACTCGTAGTATCTGAACTACCACTTGACGTGCCGCCAACACCCTGACTCGCACGACCATCGCTAGCATTAACTGCACTACTGCTTAGAGCGCTGGTCGCTTTTTCGCCGTTACTGCCAGCACTGGCTGAACTAGTGCTTTTGATCTGGCCACTACTTTCAACGCTAGCACTAGTTTGAGACGCACTGGCTGCGTTGGCACTACTTTGACTGCCGCCAATTTTACTATTAGTGGTCGTTGCCACATTAGCCGTGCTCGCTTTGGCTTGACCATCGCTCGCACTGCTGCTGGCTGTAGCTACACTTGCACTTGCTGATTTCAGGCTATTTGTTCCATTTTGACCACTACTGGCACCCGATGAAGGCGCTTCGGTAAACTCTGAACTGTTGGGCGCTTGAGCATCAGCTTTAACCAAATTCGTCTGATAGGCGGTTCCCAAACCGACGCCGATGAAGAATAATGGAGCAATTAACCATTTCTTCTTTGCCTTAAACATCTTGAAACGCTTTTTCTCCACCAAAACATTTGCTCTATTTATCTTTTTCATACCCAAGATCCTCTCAATAAATAATGAGCAACCCACTTGATTTTTTACTTGTTTTTAAAAATCCGGCTTAGAACTGTTTAAATAGTTTCTCGTGGTGCGATCATCCCCTTTCCTGAGTACTTGCAAGCAAAAGCGAACCGGGAGTCATCTCAAAAGAACGCTGATAATACTGATTTCCATGCACCGATGAAATCAGCTTCTGAATGTTGTTTTGCAGTACTTAAAGCACCAGCTTGTAATTTGTGATAAAGCCGATTATCTTGCAACACGACCAAAATCGCCTTGCCTAACTCGCTAGGCGTCATATTAACAACCGCCACCCCATTTTGTCTGTTCACTAACAGGTTATGCTTCAAGAAGTGGCATCCGTATGCAACCACTGGTATGCCATACGACATTGCCTCAAGACTATTCATACCGAAAGCTTCTGACTTCGCCGCAGAAACAAACAGCGTCGTCTTGTCCAAAATATCCTGATTGTCATTGCTATAGGCAACCAGATGAATCGCATCATCAAGTTTTTTCTTGTGGATTCTATCGCGGATCTCCCGGCGATAGGCCTCGTCTGAAAAATAACCTTTGAGGAACAGTTCAGCATCCGGGCGTTCTCGGTGTACACGTTCAAACGCATCAACCAAATCCGTAATCTGTTTATCTGGAAAAAGACGCCCGATATACGCCAATCGTGGATGATCGGGTTGTATTTTCTTGGCTTTCGGCGTCTGTGCATAAGTATCCGGGGCAGCCGCAATGGTTAAGTGCGGATATTGAGTCTCAATCGCTTTAACTTGATCATGCGTAGGAAAAATAACGGTACTAAACGGATGCTGCTCGCTTAGTACCTCGTTGTAAATGACATTAGGTACGCGCTTCTTCCCTTCTCCTTTCAAGAACAGGTCACCTTCATGAATAAAAGCGAGCTTAGCAGTTGCATGGTTAACTTGCTTGACGGCAGCATCGAGCGTTCTGCGATCTGAAATCATGATCCCCGGATTGCCTTTACTAATTTCATTCAGGAAAAAACGGAACAGGTCATCTTCGGAATCAAATACATAATCATGTCCTTGATAATGAACCAACTTCCACATTGTCGGTGCAAGCTGACCATTTTTATTCATGTGGATAATCTCCAAAACCACATGGCCTTTCTGATCCAAAAACTTCTGTGCAGCCACGGTTCCATCGGGATTATAATTTTGTTCCATAGACTTAAACCCGCGCCAATCCCAGAATTCGGTTAACTCTTTGTGATCAAAGCGATCATAATAATCAATGCTTCCAACTAATCCGACCGTCTCTGGCATGACAGTAATCTTTGCAAGCGTTCGACCTAACAGATCGATAGTTGTCGTATTATTGTCAATCCCAACGACATGATATTTCGTCAGGGGAATCGATTCGAGTAAGCGTAACTTCTGTTCTTTACGCTCAACCCCGACAACACCCTGAAAATAATCGTACATGTTGATATATGCATCTTTGTTAACTCCTGCACGCTTGGCATCCCGATACAAGAAGCGATTATAGTTCCGGAGTAGCAGTTTAGATTCAATGCCATTTTGATTGAAGGCTTTCAGGCGTTGCAGCTGCGAGAACTCAGTGCCGGAATTAAATGTAAAAACATTTTCGCCAACCATGTAAATCATTTCGTCACCTTCCCCTCACTCTTTTGTGCATCCATTAAAACTTTGTGCCATTTCTTCCAAACATTTTCTTCAGAATATCTGTTAGCAGATTCATATGCATTCGTACTCATCTGCTGCATCTTGTCACGATCGGATAGCAATAACTGAATCTTCTCCGCTAAGGCATGAATATCGCCATACGGAGTGACATACCCATTGATGCCGTCTTGCACGATTTCGTTTGGACCGTAGTTAACGTCATAGGTCACGCCGACAACACCATGCGAAATCGCCTCCAGTAATGAGAGATCAAAACCTTCCATGATAGAAGTTAAGCCAAAAATCTGGGCAGTATCATACGCACTTTCCAGATTTTCCGTGTAGCCTTTAAAAGTCACAACCCCTTCCAATGAAAGTTCTTGGATTGTTTTTTCGATTTTTCGTTTTTCAGCATAATGATTCGTTGCATCCGGGTAACCATACAAATCCAGCGTCACTTGCGGTATTTGTTTGCGGACGATGGCAATGGCTCGAACCAGATCATTCAGATTTTTTTCCGGTGCAATCCTAGCAACCGCGATGACTTTGCCGAATATTCGATTTTCAGACAGAATTCGCTGGCGGTGAAGCACGTCATCCGATACCACGCCAACAGGAACATGGAAGGACTTTTTGATGTAAGGGAAGCGTCTTTGAACATCGGCTGCCTGCTTTTTAGTTGCAGAAACAAACGCTGAATACTTCGCGCCATTAACTAATGCAAATTCATAATTGTTATTCATAATCGAATCCATTGGCCGTTGCGCATCGCCAGCATGTGAATTATGTAGGTGCATAATCGTGTAAGCGGGTTTCTCTAGATGAATGAGGGCTTCATCCGCCAATAAAGACCGATCAAGGATAAAGACATTCTGGCCAGTTTCATTCATGTCATTAATAAAATGTTCAAAAAACGCATCAATCGTGTCAAACTGAAAAATTTTACCTTTGCGATCTGTCAGAATCCACCCAGTCTGCTTAAGCTTGCCATCTTCATTTTTCTTGTTAAATGCTCTGATTACCGGACGGCCATCCACCGTTAGCCATTCCTCGTTGCCAACCTTATTGTCTGGGGTATACCACTGAACCAATGATTTAAATCCGCGAATATCATAAAATTCAACTTGGTATAGATTCTCAACTCCGTCAAACAATTCGACAGAAACCACCTGTCTAGTACCGCGAACATAGTTGATCCGCGCAGCCAATCGCCCATCAGCTCGTGAAACCAACATACGATTGTGCTCGTAATCATCGGAATATTGAAGATCTTTAAGTCCCAGATCTACCTGCTCCGGTAACAACCGGACCGCGTCAACATGGCAGGCGTGCTGATAGTAATCAAACATGTTAACGAGGTGATCATCCGTAATTCCTGCATTGGCAGTGTTAGTATGTAGATCCCGTTCCCAATCCCGTAGAAGAAATACGTAAGGTTCACCATGCTTATCAAATAGGCGCTTGCGCTTTATCTGCGCATGCTCAATACCCGATTTGCTGGCAGGCATACCGAAATTGATGAAATAGTTCACTAGCAATCACTCCTAGACTCAAAAATAAACTTATCGAGAAAAATTGTGTTAGTTATGAAACGAATTCTGACTATTAATTAACTTTGTCCCCCGGAAGCGTTATCTATCCAATATAGGTGCTAACACGTCGGCCACTCAGAACCGTCACTGGCTAGAATTTAACTCATACCCTACACTAATTTCTGACTACTTATACAATACTAGCATTAAAAAATTTGTTAATATATAAATACAATGAAATCGATTCCACTTTTGAATTTTCCTCGAGCATATTGCGCCATCCCCCTTTATAATCAGCGCCAT
>OKOF01000139.1_pt1 | contig 22486 bp, 35 predicted proteins | sample 1614051 | NCBI WGS metagenome assembly OKOF01 (sample SAMN04436902, study PRJEB24849) | human gut metagenome | biome: human gut; feature: NICU; material: stool | host: Homo sapiens | place: USA: Saint Louis, MO | collected 2012-03-21
TTGTAGTAGTATGTGTGTGCTCTGTACCAGTATGTAACTTAGGTATTTTATCCATGCCCAACTTACCACCGACCCAGTTTAAACCGTCGATTAATTTATTAAGTCCTTTTTTAATAGCATCTACCATACCGCCGATATGACTTTTAATTTTGCTGATAATACTTTGTAAGCCGTCACGCATATTTGTAAAAATTCCACGTACCTTACTCCATAAACGGCTAGCAATTCCTACCGTATTATCTTTAATGGAATTCCAAATATTTGACATCCAATTTCTTAAATTACTAAAAATTTCTTTCGTCGCATTCCATAAATTAGTAAATTTTGATTTGACGCCACTAAATAATGACTGCGCTTTTCCTATCGTATTCGTACGGATACTACTCCAAGTATTAGATAACCAATTTTTCATATTCGTGAAAATTGATTTGACACTATTAAATAAGAATCCAAAAATACTTTTTGTCGCATTCCAAATTGCTGATAAAGATTTACTGAATATACTTTTTATTACGTCCCAAATACCTGCTATTAATCCTTTTAGCAATCCGCCAAAGTACCTAACAACGCCAAGTATTTTGCCTACAAACCATAATTGAATTAAATTCCATATTAATTGAACGACTCCTTTAAGAATCATAACAATCGCATCCCAAACTCCTCGCCAATCTCCAGTAAATAAACTTGAGAAGAACTTAATTAAACCTAGTATGATATTTAAAGCTCCTTGTATCACACCTTTTATATTCTCCCAAGTACTGACAATCAAGGCTTTAACCGCCGGCCAAATAAATTGCATCACTTGCCAGATTGCGAACATAATTGGTTTAATTACAAAATTTATAATAAATTCAAATATAGCTTTGATAAAATTGCATATATTTTGAAGCGCTTGAACAATAGAAATTCCGTTTTCATTAAAGAATCCATTAATTTGACTCCAAATATCTTTAGCAAAATCAACTATTGCTGATATCGCTTGTTTAAAGATGTTTTTAACAGAATCAATGAAAGGTTGAATAAATTGAATAAAATTACTAAATGTTTGTTTAACACTTTCAATTGCACCATTAACAAAATTTCTGAAAGTTTCAGATTTCTTATAAGCAATTGTAAATGCGACTGCTAAGCCAGCCAAAACACCTAATACAATGCCAATTGGACCAGTTAAAGCCGTGAAGACAGTTCCTAATATAGGTACTTTAGTCGATAAAAAACTAATTAATCCATCAGCCTTTGCAATACCAGCTAATAGTGGGGCTAATACAGTTACTGCATTGCCAATTGTACTTATAAATGCGCCTAATCCAAAAACTACAGGACCAATTGCAGCAGCAATACCACCGAAAATAACAATTGATCTTTTAGAACCATCACTTAAATTGGAAAACCAATCAACCGCTATAGATAGCTTTTTGATTAATTCTTCCATTACTGGTGCAAACGCACTTTCAATAGAAGTCCATACATCAGCACCTACTAATTTTAATTTATTCATTGCTACTTTAAATCTTTCGGAGCCACTTTCAGAATCTTTAAACGTTTGATTTACTGTGCCTTGGGAATCTTCGATAGTTTTTAAAAATTCTTGATAACTAAAACGACCACCTTTAATAGCATCTGCTAAATCAGGACCTGCTTTTGCACCAAATGCTTCAATCGCTAAACTTGTTGCGCTAGCTATATCCGGCGTCTTTTCAATTTCTGCTAATGTCTTCTTAAATTCTTCTCTTGGGTCTTTACCCGCTTTACCCCAATTGGATATAGCTTTTTTCAAACCACTGAAGGCTATTTCAGTATTAACACCTGATTTCTCCCATTGAGAGAATAAAGCGATTGATTCTTTCATCTCAAAGCCCATAGCCCTCATTGGAGCACCGTATTTAGTAATGCTATCAGCTAATGTATCAACACTTATACCGCTAGCCTGTGCTGCTTTCGCTACCATATCAAGTACACTTTGATACTCATCAGCTTCAATACCTGCATCACCCATTGCACGCGTAATTAATTGAACGGCTTGTACGCCTTCAGAACCTGTTATGTGACTAAATTTCAAGAATGACTCTGTGGCACTCTCAAGTTCTTTGCCAGTGAAACCTAACCTTGTGTTAACTTCCCCTAAAACACCGCCTACAGTCTCAGCATCTGCTGGAAAGTTGCCATAAACATCTTTAAATGAATTCTGCAACTTCTTAAGCTCTCCGCCGGTTGCTCCTGTTGCTTGGGTAACTGTATCTAAACCTTTATCAACTTCTGCAAAAGCTTTTCCTGATGCTGCTGCAATACCTAAAACAGGTGCGGTAACACCAATCATCAAACCTTTACCAATGGATTTTAAACCATCACCCATTTTTGTTAATTTAGGTCCCATACTTTCAAAAACTTTACTGGTTTTTCCCCAGCCACTTTCTGCCATTCTTTGAGCTTCAACTTGAGCTTTTTTGAACTCTTCAAACTCAGTTGTTGTTTTTTCTAGTTCTTTTTCTAAAAAATTCAGCTCATTTGCTTGTTTGTTATATTCTTGTCGTAATTTTTGAGCTTCCGCGCTGTTTTCGCCCTGTTCTTGAGATACCTTGCCATATTGCTTGGCTAAATCATCAACGTTTTTCTTATAACCTGTGATAGTTCCATCAAGTTCTTTAATCCTTTGTTTGTAACTATGAGTTGATTTTTCGGTATATTTGAAGTTGTTACCGGTTAACTTTAAGTCAGAATTTAAAGTTTTAAAGTTTCGTTTGATTTCTGCAAATGATCTATTTAAATTTGCTGCATCTAAATCCAAACCTATAGATAAACCTTTTATTCTTTCCCCCATTTTTTACCTCCTTTCTAAAAAAGTTCAAAAAAATAACCCTAACCAAACGGTTAAGGTTAAAACGCATCAATTAAAGCCTCTGCTTTTTCTTCAGAAATGTCATTGTTTTTATTTTGATATATGGAAAGTACATAATGAAATGGCATTTTTAAAACTTCGTTAGCGTCTTTACCATTTTCAATTAAGTCCATCATGAGAGTATCCATATTTTTCAACATTGCTTTATATGTTAAATCTTCAGGCTTTATTTCATGTTCTGGATAAAATTTCTAGTTTCCTCAGTTTGCTGACCTTGAGTAATGAAAATTACTTGTTCACGAAGTGCATTCATTCCATCAGGTGCATGCATACGTTCTTTTAGGTCTTTAACTGTGAATTGGTTATCGTAAATTTTTACAACCATATCCATCAATCTGTCAGCGATTTCTCTTGGTTTCATCGTGCTATTTTCGTCCTCAATATCATCGATTAAATCCATTGCTTCGTATACAATTTCAAATGAAATGAAGTGTGGTGTTAAGTACGTTTGTAATTTAATTTCATTTGCTTTCGGGTCTTCTACTAATTGAATAATGTTACGTTTTAATTTTGCCATTTTATAATACTCTCCTTATTTTCAAATAAAATAGAGGGGTTGCCCCCTCTTATGCTTCTACATTTATTGTTATAGTGTCACTCATATTACCAACTGTTGCTTTAACCGTAGCAATGCCTTGTGCTTCCGCAGTAACTTGACCATCTCTATTGATTGATACAATATTCGTTTGATCTGTTGTGTATTTCAATAACTTACTTTGATTAGATGGCTCTACTACAACATTTAAATCGTATGTGTCGCCAACTTTAAGTGTTTTAATGCTATCTGGTATATTAACCGACTTTACCGCAGTTTCCGATGAAGCCGGTTTCGTTACAAAGTTTCTTCGCTATCCTCTGTCACGTTTCCAGTATATTCTTCGCCTAAAATTTTCTTTAAGAAAGCCTCTTCGCCTTTTTCACCGTCTCCATCATGATTTGTCATGTTAGCTGAATCAAAGATATACTTACGTACTGACTTTTTATTATCAACTAAAGGGAAAAGTGCCTCACCTTCAACCTCTTCACTTGAGAAATCCCAATCTTTCTCAGCCGTTTCTCCATCGATTTTAGGATTTGTAAACATAACTTTAGGTAATAAAACTGTTCTAAATGTACCGTCTCTACGCTCTTGTCTGAACCATACAGCTACGTAATTGTTTTGTTTACCTTGTTTCTCTTCGTAAACGCCATCTTCATCATAATCTTCATTAAAAACAATTTTGCGAATCTCTTTAGGGAACGCATGCATTTGTAATGAGATTTTACCTTCTCCGTCTGTATTCCCTGATTCAATTGGACCGCCATCAGCATAAGCTGTTTTAAGTTCTCCACCAGTTTCAACACCAATTTTTTGTAATCCTTTTGTTTTTGTAATATCACTATATTTTAATTCCGCGCCTTCTTTCGTTAATTTAGCGAAACCTAAACCAGTAATGTTAATATACGCCTTTGGCGCACTTGCATGTTTTACTGCCATTTAATTTTCCTCCTTATAAAAAATGCCCTCGTAAACGCGAGAGCTTCTATATGTTTTAAATTCTTCTATATATTCCGGTTTTCCATTTGAAACATTTCCCATTTTTAGTTCAGACCATAATAACTTTTGAATGCGATTAGATATCTTATTTCTTATGATTCTCGCATTATATTCATCATTGTACTTAACAAAAACATCTATTTGGACAATATAACTATATGCACACTCATCTCCGTCAGTATAAGTTGTAGGTATTGGGTCGTCGATATCGTCAATAACAATAAAAGGTACATCAGTATCTTTTACATTAGGGTATTTATTGAACTTAATATTATTGATATTTACGTGCTCTCTAATAATTCTGTCTTGACTAATCACTTCATGAACTTTGTACAAAATATCAATCACAATTTTTTCAACTCCCTTTTTAGCGTCTCAAAATACTTATTTTGCCCTTGTCTTATTGCTCTATTAATCCCACCCATAGCTTTAGGTTTTACAAATTTTCCTGACTTTTTCTCAACATGACCATTTTCAATTAAATGTACTATTCTAAATCGTTCAAAAGGCCCACGCCACCTAATTGTAACAGTACGTTTCCCCTTTATCCATTCAGGTTCAGTACGACCAATCTCACTAATCAGTGCTCCTGAGTCTTCTGAAGGTTTGAGTTGTTTTTTTATTTCTTCAACAATTACCTTAGCACCAGCTATTAACGCCTTATCTTGAACTTTTACCATCTCTTTTATGCCAAAATGTTTTTCTAATTCTCTTTCTAATGCTTTATCACCTGTCACTTTCACACTCATGAACTATATCCTCCACGAATCATAATAAAGTCTTTATTATCCAAATCTGGTGATACTTGCTTTATATTCAAACGATTTTTGAAATATCTTGATTCAATTTCAAGATAATGTTCTTCACTGGGTAAATAATCACCTTGCGGATCACGAATATACAATTTAATGTCATTTTGGGTTCCGTTTGAGATAGCTTGTTCTAATTCACGTAACCAGACACCATCAATACTCGCCCAACAGCTATATAATAATTTTTCTTCTTTTTCTCCAGCTTCTGGACCATTATTTTCAGTATACTTATAAAAATGAACACGAGTATTTAAACGTTTAGTTGTAATTCTAGGTTTTTTAAACACTTTCTTCATCTTCTGATACCTCCATTAGAGATAACGAAAAATCTATTATTTCAGGTCTGTAATTGTCGTTGAAGTGTTCTAATAAATCTTGATAAGCATATCTAGCGCGTATAAGTATCAATTCTTGACCTATTAAATTCTCTAATTCAAAAACTCCGCACTGATTTTTTATACGCTCGTACGACATTTTTAACAACTGCTTTAAGTACTCATCCTCTGAATTATGGTCAATCTTTTCAAGTGATTTAAATTTGACAAGCAAATCATCAATCGTCATTGTCTTCACCATTCAATAAGTCGACGATTTCACTTTTAACCATTGAACTAGACGCTTTTTTTGTAATGATTCGCATAGTTCTAATAATTCTTGTTTTGTCAGCTTATCTAAAGGTACGATATAAACTTTGTCGTACTTATTTTTGATTTGATTTGTCAACAATTCAACACGAGGATTGTTATACCCTTCAGCTGGATACAACTCCCCTACTTTGTACTTGTGTTGATTGTGCTCTATGTCTTTAAAAGCTCTAACAACTTTAAATTTCACCATTTTATCACCTCATAAAATTTTATAGTGTTTCTTCGGTACCTTCTAAAGCTGGCTTATGTCCTTTTAAATCTAATTTCCAAACAGCAGCAACTTTATTATCTTTCGCTTTGCCGTAAGCAAATTGTTTTGCAGTGTATAAATCCATATCATCTAACGCAAGTGTTTCTTTAAATTTCTGAACATTAATACCACCAGCTAAATAACCATCATATAAACCTTTAACGTACGTTAAAACCTTACCTGCTTCTTGGACTGTAGACTCGATAACATTCAAATTAAATGGTAAAGCAGTAACATATACGCCATTTGCATTTAAATGTGTATACTGTGCTTGAACCTCAAAAGCATCGGACGGATTAACAACCATTGTTACATTACCTTTAACCGCTACTGATTTACCTTTCTCGTTAGTTGAGTGGTATTTAAACACTTGCGTCAATTCATTAACTGTAGCGCGCGGATTAGCAAATGTAAGCGTACCTTGTTCTTCTTTCTCTGGATAAGCACCCTCAGTTACCGATACACCTTTTTGTACTTGACGGTTTAAGCCGATTGGTTGGTCTTTACCAGTACCTTTTAAGAACGCAGTTTCAAGCGCCACTGCAAATGCTTCTTCGATTTGAACACGAACAAATCTTTCAATCCACGCAGGACCAAAATCATTTAAATCTTTTGGTAAAACAACAAACGCTGTCAATTTATTTTGAATTGCTGTTTCTTCACTGAACGCAGCATCTAATTGACCTTTAATTTCACCATAGATTTTACCCCAAACGGCTACGCCAGAAGTTTCAGATTTTAAGAACTTCAAACGCAAACCAGCGTTTTTAATACCTAAATCAGCTAATAACGGATGATTCGTCGTCAAATCTTCAAAAATTCTATCAATTGTTTCTTCTGGCAAAAGTTTTTCTTCTTTATAGTTAACGTTTTTATTGATATCCATGAAGAAACTTCTTTGGTTTGCACTCAAAGATTGTGCTGATTTAGGTAAACTAGAAACTCTTTCAGCTTCTGCTTTTGCTTGTAATTTAGTTTCTTCAAATAGTTGGTTAATCATGTCACCGTACAATTCATTTTGTCTTTCTTGCGGTTCACCGTTGTTTACTGCATTAATAAATTCGTTTTTCGCATTTGCGAATGTTTCCGATAAATTTATAGTCATTTTATGACCTCCTATTTTTGTATTAAAAAAGGAATCTTGAAAATCCATTTGCTGATACTTTACTATCTGCAACATCGATTTCTGATTCCTTTTCTTTCATATTTATTTTTTCAATTACTTTATTTGCTATTGCGTCAATATCAATGTTAACCTCTGGCGTTTTACTTACCAAAGCTGTTACACGATTTAATACATCTTTCGATAACACTTGTGTATTGCTTGCTACAATTTGCATATTGTCGTTTTCAAACATTTTACTATCCGCAAAACCTTGTTCAATGGCTTCATCAGCATTTAGCCACGTTTCCCTAGCCATCATTTCTACAAGTTCTTGTTTGTTTTTACCAGCTCTAACCGCATATGCCTCAGCCATTATTTGACCAACATGTTCTAATGTTTCTGCAGCATGATTTAGATCTTTCGCTTCTCCTTGCGCAATACTTGAAGGATTGTGAATCATCATTCTAGCAACCGGACTCATTTCGATGTGGTCACCAGCCATTGCGATAAGCGATGCCGCACTTGCTGCTATTGCTGTGATACGAACATTCACTTTGCCTTTATGAGCTCTTAAATGTGTATATATTTCACTACCAGCTACTAGGTTACCACCATTTGAGTTAATTATAATATCAACATCTTCATCACTAAATTCTAGTTGTGTTAAAACATCTTTAGGACAAGTCGAATCCATACCAAGCATTTCGTAAACCCATTTATCTTCGTTGGAAACGATGACGCCTTTAATCTCCACTTTCATCTTCATCACCACCTTTCAAAGTGTTTTCATCTTTTTCTTTTTCATCATTTTCACCACTGTTAGCTTTTTCGTAGTTTTTAGTAATCAGGTATTCGTCTAATTCAGGATTGTCTGATGGTTCTTCACCTAACATAATCCGCACCTCATTCCTTGTAAATGAACCAGAACTTACAAGTTTGTCAATTGCTTCAGCATATTGAAGTGGGTCTTTTTTATTCACACCGACAATTTCTATTCTTGTATCTTTCAAATACATGCTTTGAGTTATGAGTTTCGCGTTTAATTCGTTCTGAATCTTTTTTAATAAAGGTGTTAAACAGAACTTCTCAAATACAAGCGTGTTTTTTTCCAAATCAGCTGTTTCTCCGTAAATCAAACCTGGAGGTATACCAATCATCAACGCAACATTTTTTATTGCATCTCTCATTAGCTCACTCAATTCAGAAAAAGGCATGTTACTATTCTTACCACCATTAGATAATTCCTCATAATCAAAACCTTCTATCAAAGGCGCGATTGCTAGTTGATTTTTATTAAAAGTATTGAATAATTTATTTGTGAACGCTTGTAATTTTTCTATATTCTTTTCGTCATATGCGCTAGAGGCAGATTTCAAAATCCCTCTTATTTGATAGTTTTTTAATTGTGCACCTATCATTCTTCCGAATATTTTCCCGTAATCTTCGAATAGACTTTCTACAAAGTGTGTCACTTTATTGTTGTTGTACTTTAAATATATGACCTCTTGCATTGTGAAAGTACGTTGATAAGTATAATCTTTAACCGTTACATCTTTGAATATATCATCATACAAAGCGTACTCTTCTCTGTAAAAGCTATCTGCGATAAGTAATTCTTTGCTGTCACTTACTACGATTAAAACCTCGTTATCGTAAATTAGTTTATATATAACTTGTTGCCAAAAACTATCGCTTGATAAGTCAGTATTTGGTTTTATATTTAACTTGTAGTAAACATCATTCTTTTGAATTCTATTACCTTCCAATACTTTAAAATGACTTTGAGCGACAGCTCGCGCAACAAATTCAATACAACTATCAATCGCTAAACGTTTCACATACGCTTGTTGTGATAGATCTTCTATCATATCTAAATCAAGCATATATGATATATCTTTCCTAGTTTTAAATATCTTTTCTAAAATACTCATGTCTCACCTCCTCTATTAGAAATCTATACTCATTAATGCATCAAGCGCTTTAGACATGTCTTTGTCTACTATATCGTCTGCTCTATATAACGCATGAACAAATGCCATAAATCCATCCGTTTTACGTCTGACTTCATCTTTTTTGATATACTCTTTATTTCCATCCGGCTTGATTTTTACAGCAACATTATTAGTAAACCAACGCATCAAAGGATTGTCTCCATATATTACGTTATGTTTCGCAAACATTGTATCGATACGTGGTGCAAGTAATCCATGTATTGCTTTTGGATTTCTAAGTACTTCAAGTTTTATGCCAGCATCCTCAAACGCACGTCTTACAATATCAGTTCTATAATTATCAGCTATGACTTTTTCAAGCCCATATTTTTCTCTAGCCTTTAAAAACCAATCAACTATATATTCAATTTCAATGACATCATCATCGACAATGGTCAATAATCCCATTTTTTCCCATTCTTTAATAGGAGGTTCTAATTTGACATCATCCAAAAACCCTTGTCTTACAAACGAATGTCCTAACCAAATGTAATCATCGTTTTTTCGGAATAATAGCCCTACACTTGCAAAATCTCGAATGTTTGCAAAGTCTAAACCACCAATACACATTTGATTATCTAAATTTGGTATCTCTCTATTAGTCGCTAGTATTTCTTTCCATGGTGCTATTACTTTTTCAAGGTCAACTTCAGGCAAATTCATTCGCTTAGTCATGAATTCGGGCTTATTTGAACGGTTGAATGGTAAATCGTTATATTCTTCTTCAATCGTACTTAGCAGTGTTTTAGCGTATTCTGATAACGGTTTATGTAACATTGGGTTCGCCTTTTCCCACGTCTGTCTGTCATCAACTTCTTTTGGATCGTCTAACTTACAATAAAAAGCAAACAATCTACTATTTTTAACCTTGCCACTTAATACACTTGCAATTTTGTGCTTCATTGCATCGATATAACCCTCTCTAACAAAACCATCAGTACTTATATAAAACGTTCTTCTATTTTTCTTTTTACCTAATCCACCACGTTTGACGTTTACCATTTCAGGACCAAAGAAATAATGAATTTCATCAAAAATAACACACCCCTCACGTCCACCGTCTTTGGTTTTTGTGTTTGATGTGTTATATCGAATAACCGATTTAGTTGCACGGTTTATTATTTTTGCTTTACTAACTTCATAAGGAGCTTTTGGCGTTTTACCCGTCTTATTTCGTTTGTTATCCATTAAAACGGTTCTGATTTCATCAAACGATGTTTTTGCTTGATCTTCACTATTAGCAACAATGGAGATGTGATATTCTTTAACTCCGTGTAAGGGCGTAGAAAGAAAATCACTAATAGCACTTATTAGACCGTTTTTCCCGCCTCCACGTCCCATGAAAATAGCAAATTCTGTAAAGAAAGCTTCATCTGTATTTTTATCTATAAGAAATATATTAGCTATGATAAACCTTTGAAATGGTAATGTTGGAAAATACCATTTTTCAATAAATTTGATACAATCCTCGATTTTCTGTTCATCAAAATATACATCATCTCGTGAATATATATGTTTTTGTAGATAATTAAAGAGATCAATTCTTTCTTTATTTAAAATTATCTTTCCTTGTTTCCACAAATTTATATATTCATCAACGTATTTATTACTAATCATAGGTAATCATCAGATGGCGTTTCTGTGTCTTCTTTCTCTTCGGGCAATAAATCCGATAATTGTTTGATTATTTTTTGATATGCAGCATCTCTAGCATTAAACAGTTTAGCTACTGGTCTTTCTCTTTCATATGGTGGCGCCTTTTCAGATTGAGTAAATAAATCATAGTCACCTTTTTCTTTTATGTCTTCCCACATGTAATCAAGCATTACACGTAGCCTTGCTGCTTGAATAATTAAACCATCAACTACTTTTAATTTATTGCTAGGTATGTCTTTATATAATACTTGCAGCCTTTCTTTTTCTTTAAGCACTAAGTTTTCATCAACTATAATCTCCATTTCATCACCTGCCTTAAAATGGTTATAAGAGGGGGGGTTATACATGGATTTTTAAAATTATCGCGAAGTCGAGCCCCTGCCCGTTCCCCAAGTATTTTGATCGCTTTTGATTTTTTTGACCCGGGGGTATTTACCATTTTTCGTCTTTCCATTTATTTTCTTTTTTTATAAATCTCTTTTCTTTTTTGTTGTGACATTTAATACATAGTGTTTCTAAATTGTTTAAGTCATGAGCAAACTCCGGATGATGTTCTAGCGATAATATATGATCTACATCCAACGACTTACGCTTGCTTTTGTCATATGTCGTTAACTTGCCGTCTCTCTTACATTGTTGACATTCATAATTATCTCTTTCTAGCACTCTTTTTCTTGTTGTTTGCCATTCTTTAGACTTATAGAATCGTATGCGTTCGTCTTTAGTCATCATAATGTTTCACCTTATATAACTTAAGTAGTATCAAGACTCATCTATACTTGATGTGTAGTAATGTATTTACTATTAGTTTGAACATGTTCATACCTCATAAATAAAAAGACACATCACATAGTGATGCGCCTCTTGTTCATGCGTCGTATTAGCAGTTAATAACTTTAAATATTAATCTGATACTAACATAATAAACTGTTTTAATGCGGACTTACATAGGGTAAAAGTCCGCTACACATAACCAATATACTTTGCTAACTTATCGATCAGTGCATTCCTTCTACGTAATATACTTGTCTTACTTGTACCAAAGTAATGTGCTATATCTTCCCATTCATAACAACCAATAGGACAATCCCAATATCTAAACCTTAATAACTCAAGCGTATCCTCATCACTTTCATCTATCAATCTATCTACACCGTTAACTATATTTCTTAATGTATTGTACCTGTTATCACTAAACTTCTTTATTGCACATCGTTCAATCGGGTTACCCGGCAAATTACTTTTGCCAGCTCCCGCATTATCTGGTTCATGACTTTCAAGTAATTCATATTCTCGCATCTTCAACTCTCTTCGATAGTTATCGATGTGCTGAATGTATTCTTCAAGCTTTTTGATATCGTGTTTCTCAATCTTTATCATTCAATGCAATACCTCCGATAATATAAATTACTTTTTAATATCGTTATTTATTCGCTTCAATTCAATCCTGTATTCTTCTAACCCGTTGTATCCTTTAGTTTTAACTACTTCATCAAGTAGATAATCATTCATATATCTGAGTGCTTGTATCTCTCTTGCATGATCACTATTAATACTGATACAAACTAATAGCAATATAGCAAATACAATAGTCATAGTAATCCACATCACTCACTTACCTCCGCTCGAAAGACGTAATCACTCGGCGCCTCTACATCATCATTAGCCGTCATCATAATATATACTTGCTCAGTTACATACTTACCTAACTCATACATCGCTAGTAAGAATAATAATCTTAGTATTTGCTTAATCATTTTTTATCTACCTTCTTTACTTCGTATAAGACCGGATATAAATTTAAAAAGTGTATTCTATATCCAATCGTCTTAACTTTTACTTTATCACCTACTTTTAACCTAGCTTGTATGTCTGCGCTATCAAACTTTCCTTTGAAGAATAAGTCTGAGTTTTCGATGACTTGTTTATCATCTAATACAATATAGAATTTGTCCTCTTTATCTTGTCTTTTGTTATATTTATCTGTAATTGTCCCTTGATGTACTTCTTTGTTTTGGTAACTAGCCACTGTATAGATAGGCAATGCGACAACAAGTAGCAATGCGGTTATACCGAATAATGACAGTATTCCAACAATAAAGATGTCGAACCCATCCATATTTTTAAGTTTTTTAATCATTTCCCACACTCCCTTATATTTTCAAACAACTGACCCACTTTAATAACTGCATCCCTTTTAACTTGTTTCTCGTACTTCTCTTTCGCTTCTTCTTTACTCTCTGCCTCAACAACTGTAAACCTTTGATTACTCTTAGCTTTAGTTATGTGTGTATGTTTACGTCCTGTTGAATCTTTGAATGTTGTGACTAAGTATTGTGTCATTCCTCATAGCTCCCTTGAACTTGTTTGAGCTTACTCATAAAAAACATTACTAAAAATGCTATTAAGATATGCGTCTTTTGATGTTTATAAGCAAATGTAGATATCATAAAGATAGTAGCAAGCATTAACATTTCATATATGTTTGTGTGTATAGTCTTTTTACTCTTAAGAAAAATAATTGCTATGCGATAAAAGAGATAAACGCCAAACCCTATTAAAAATATTTCTAACATGTCGCTCACTTCCCCAAAACCTCCTTGACTCGATCTAAGATGTCTTTACACGTATCCTTTTCCTGCGTCTGCTGTTCCATCTTGTCTTTCGTGGTTCCTTTTCATTTTCTTTTTGTATGCGTCAATGAGTTGGTCGATAGAATATAAGTTGTAAGCTATGTCTATCACTATAACAATTGCTTGTTGGTCGGGATAAAATTCTTTGAATATTATCTGTGGTGTACTAACAACTGCGTCTTGAGCAAATTCTTTATCTTTAAAATTAAACATTTTGTGAAATTCTGTATCTTTAAAACTTGATTCAATCGCTTCTTTTATCTCTTCTGATGACACTCCTACTTGATTCGCAATACTCAATCCAAACGCCAACATGTCAGCTAATTCATCAAGTTGTACGTCTAACGGCTTACCTGGTTTCTTCTTCCAGTTCTTAAACGTTTCCAATGTATTAAACCATTCAAAGAATTCAACTACATATGCTATTTTGCTATCTTGTAAGTTCAGCGTTGGTATTCTATCGTCGAACTCCTTTTGTATTTGTAATAACTCTTGTAATTGATCAATTGTTAATGTGTTATTCATTTTCCTGTGCCTCCTCTACATTAATTTCATATTCATCATAATTAAATGATGCTTCAAATATCGCAATAAAATCCGCCTCAATTTCTGCTTCTTCTAAACTTTCAGCCTCGATAGTCTCTTCAATCATGCCAGCGTATGTGATTTGGACATTAAATTTCTTCATTTTCCTGCTCCTCCTCATATTTATAGACCACTTGACCCGTCATAATCCCTACTGCCTCATCAAGACCAATATCTTCTTTGAGTGCATCTTGCATAGCATTAGGTAAACCCTTAAGTATTTCATCAAACGCTTGCGCTTTCTTATATACGTCCTCAATCTCTTTTAGTAATCCCTCTGTGTCATTACCGTTATACGCACTAGCACTTATAACGGACTGTTCAATTTGTTCGCGGTTATTCATCATTTCCATCTCCTCTAAAATAAAGTTAGTTGCTTCTGTTTCTCGTATTCCAAACCATGTTGCTTTATATATATTTCTAGCTCTTCGGCTGTATCAAACGTCTTCTTTACGCCTTGCCAACCTGGTACGATATGCCCGTGAAAGTAATAATTGCCGTTTGCTACATGGATATGTGCCACTCGTTCGTTATCTTGATACAGATATCTCTTAGATCCAAAGAATTGATTTAGGTATTCTTTGCGTGCGTTATCTGTCATGATCTACTTCTTAACTTTCACGAATATGTCGTTTTCCATCAGGTAGCACGCATAACGTCCTCTTGGATGTTTCTGAGGCACATTAAACAAATGTGGCTTCTTTCTTCTTAGCTCAGCCTCTTTCTTTCGCTTTCTTTCCAATTTGCGTTCGAGTCTAGCTTGTTCCAGTCTTTCTATTGTTTTCTTTTCTCTGTACTCGCTTAAACGCATGCCTTCTGGTGCGTCCATTGCTTCATGTAGTTCCCAACCATCTTTTACTCTTTTAGAAACCATTCCAGCGGTTATACCGTGACTTTCTATTAATTCCATTTCAAATTTACTGAACCTATAAGGTTTATCGTGTATCCTTACAATTCTTGCTGTTTTCGCCATTTATTCCACCTCTTATATTTCTTCTATTCGTATGATTATTTTGGGCTCAATTCCATAACGCTTTGAGCTAGTTATTTCTGTAATTTGGTTATCGTCTTTCCATACATGGCCATTACAAGCATCTAATACCGTTTTAATTAAGTTGTCGATATCCGGCTTAGTCACTTTATACTGCCCAACCATTTCGCTTTTCTTTTTCTTCGACCATGATTTAAGCAATGGAAAGTAAAAGTCTAATTCGATTTTTAATGCATTTTCTAGATTTAGCTTTGGCATTTGATTTTGTAAATATTTTTTATGTTCTGTATATTTTGTAGGCATATATGTGTGTGCATATCTACCTTTTGTGCTAAAACGCGGTCGAGGCGAGCCCATAGGTGCCTCGAAAGTTTCGTTAAATTTAATTTCTATCTCCATGTAATCCCTCATATATATTCAAATAAGCTTGTTTGGTGTCCTAACTCCATTTGTTCATTATCAATAAGTGTTTTTAATTCATAATCATCTAAGTACCAACGTCGACCATTGAATTTTGTGTGTTTTAATCCAACAACTAAATGCCGTACATCTTTAAAATGTGGTGTAACTGAAAACATTTTGTTGCCGTCATGATCAAATAGATAGTATTTATCAAATGCATCCATTTTCAATCACTCCCATTTGCTATTTAGACGCTTAATAAAAGCTTCTCTGTCTTTCTCAAGGTTTTTCATCTACTTCCGGCGTTTTCGTTTCTCTCGTGCTGTCTGTGAGCCATTTGGGTGTTTTTTCTTTTGATTGTTTAACGAAAGGTTTATAATTTTGTTTTTTGCTTTCAAGTTGTTGCTTTTCAAATGCACGTACTTGTTCAATAGATTTCAAGTTTGCATTAAGCCATGTATTCAAAATGCTTTTAGCATATCCCCAAGTAACTTTATTTCTGTCTTTAGCGATTTTAAGTGATGCGGTAACTATTTGATCTGAATCATTTTCAAATGAATCAAGATAGTAATTTAAATCGTCTAAATTGTAAGGAGTTATGAAACCGAATCCGTTATCTTGGAAGAAGTCGAAGGCGGTTACCTTCTTCTTCTCATTATTCACATTCTTTTCATTATTATCTTTATTATCATTATTGTTTGTGTTGGTTTGATGTTGTTTTGATGTTGGGTTGATGTTTGACTGATGTTGTTTTGATGTTGGGTTGATGTCGTTTTGATGTTGGTTCCTGCCCTGCTCACTTTGATAAAAGTCATAATTGACAATGGTTATAAGGGTATATTTTGATGTTGTTTTGACTTCTAACATTCCATCACTCTCGAGTAAGTCAAGGAAGGTTTTCACTTTAAATCGTGACCAGTTAAAAAGGTCAGACAAGGTCAAAATAGATGTTAATCTTTGTCCTCTTTCAACGGTTACAATTTGGTTTCCTATAGGCACTTTTGCCTCTGAATGATTCGCTTCCATGAGTAAATATATCCATGCTTCGAACTTTGAAAATGTTCTCTTTTCTTTAAATAGCCAATGATTTTGAATTGAGCGATCAATACTTATCCAACCAGTCATATACACACCTCACTTTCAAACCGGTTAAATTAGAATGGTAAATCATCATCATTTAGTTCAATCGGACCATTTGCATTCGCAAACGGATTATCTTTTACTGGTTTGTTATTTGAATATTGCGATTGTCCACGTGTTTGTTGTACTTGTTGTTGATATAAATCTTGTTGAGTGTCATTTGAGTTCTTCGGTTCTAAAAATTGAATACTATCGGCAACAACTTCCGTAACGTATACACGTTGACCTTCCTTATTTTCATAGTTCCGCGTTTGTAACCTACCATCTACGCCCGCCAACGATCCTTTAGATAGGTATTTATTAACGTTCTCTGCTTGTTTTTTAAATACGATGATATTAATAAAGTCTGCCTCGCGCTCTCCTTGTGCATTCGTAAATGTGCGGTTAACTGCTAATGTGAATGATGCTACATTTACACCACTTTGAGTGGTTCTTAATTCTGGGTCTCTAGTTAAACGACCAACTAATATTGTTCTGTTTATCATTTATAAACCTCCAACATAAACGGGCACGCCCGTCACTTTTTGTATTTCACTTTTAATGTATTTTGCATTTGAATTTTGGCTACTTAAATGAATTAAATGTATTTCTTCGAGTCTAGTTAAATCATTTGCTTTTAACATTCCGATAGCATGTTCTAAGCTAAAATGAGACTCCATAATTCTGTTTGCTAATGTGCTGTGCACACTGCCGTTTTTTATGTTTTCCTGCATTTGTTCATAGATATAATTAACTTCTAACATCATGTGCGTAATGCCGTTAAATTTGTATTTCAAATACTTTGTATCAGTAACATACAGAACCTTATAACCTAATGTACTTTGTAATAAGAAAGCCACAGGCTCGTTAGCATCATGTTCGATGTCAAACGGTAGAATTGACCATGTGCCTATTCGCAGCTCTTGCTTTGCCTTAATCGTGCATAAGCGATGACTTTCAAAATTCATAGCTTGTTGTGTTCCAGCAGTCATATAGCTGATTACACCATTGTCGACAAACTGCTTTGTATACTTTGCATGATCACCATGTTCGTGTGTGATAAGACACCCTGCTATATGTCTTGTTTTATATTTGAAATGCTTTTGAACACGTTCAAATTTTATACCTGCCTCAAATAGTAACGTAGTACGTCCATCATTTAAGACGTAGCAGTTACCACTTGAACCAGTTGCTATTGTTTCAATTAAAATGGCTCTTCTTCGCTTTCTTTTTCTGTTGCAGGTTCTTTTATTTCTTCAAAGTCAGATACATCAATAGGCTTATCATTTTCTAATTCTGTGTATTGTGCTTCTTCAAGAACTGGTTGTTCAAAGTCCAATTGTTCTTGATTTGCATTTTCTTCAACTTCTGCGTCCAACACTTCTTTGCGTTGACGTTGTTCGGATTCTTGTGCGTATTTGAAAAGATTGCTATCTGTTGATGTGTTGATATAACGTTTAGCAGCTCTATTGATAACTGTTTTTTTAGCCATTTCTTCTTTGAAATTATTATGTGTTTTAGAATTTTGTAATGCTTTTTCATCTTTAATCATTGATGACTGCATCCACGCTTGTTTAATTTGTTCAATAGTCATGACTTCAATATAGTTATCTCGTCCATCATTAAATACGATTGTGCAGTACGCACCGATAATGTTTTCTTTGTCGATGTTAAAGAAGTCTTGTTCGTGTTTAATCGCTTTGATACGTCCTGTTTCTCCCATTTCTTGCTTGAATGTATCGCCTTTATAAATCACTTGAGCAACAACATCTTGAGCACCTGCATCACGTTTTAACATCATTACATTACCGTGATAGCTACGTTGTAACTGCATTTTGTTGCCGTAAGGAATAAAGTAGCATTGATTTTTAGCTGGATTTAAACCTTGCGTTACCATGTCTAATAAGGCATTTGCTTTGCTTGTATCGTTACAACTCATTAATTTGTTATCTTGGCTGATTTGTAACCATGCTTGTTTCATGGCATTACTTGGTGAATAATCATTTGGCAATTCCAAATTGCCTTGTGACTCTAAAACTCTCACTTTGTTTAATACGTTGTCAGATACGTTCTTTTCTTGTACTAATTGTTGTTCAATAGTTTGTAATTTATTATTTTCAGTCATTTTATATAGTCTCCATTCTTAATTTTTTATCTTGTTCATTTACTATCAATTGAATTTGTTGTGATTCTGTTTTGATAAGCTCTGTTACTGATTCAGCATTATCAATAAATATTGGCGCTGTAACTTTAAAATGTTTTGATAGTGTGTTGATGATATCTAAGCCAACATTAATTCTTGAGGCGTTATTTAAACCGCTGTCATACTCGACACCATTAACCGTTGTTGAACATGTTTCTTCTAATTCGCCGTTAACTAAGGTATTGAATAGCTTAAATTCAGCAATATCAAATTCGTTATTGATGTTTTCAGTAAGCATTTTGACTTTTGTTGTTGTAAATTCTTTTAAGATATAAAGGTCATGTGAATACTTTTCTTTTTCATCCAATAATCTGTCTTCTTCATTTCTTAATTCAGAAATAACATCATCTAGATGTTTATTTGATTTTTCGATTGATCTTGACACTTCAATTTCTGATTTTTCTTGAGTAAGTTCGCTTATTTTGTCATCTATTCCTGAAACTTTATCTTGAATAGTTTTCCTGATGTTAGAGCGTTTTTGATTAATCTCATTTATCTCTAACATTACTGCTTTGTATTCGTCAGTTTGCGTAACGTCAACGTGAGTTGTTTTCAACTTATTAATTTTGTTTTGTATTCTTGCTGAACGCTCTTCTGCTTCGTTGATTTTAATTTGTAAATTATTGTTGTCATCCTCTAATTTCTCGATAATTGGCTTTATTTTCTTGCCCTCTGAAATAATGTGATTGATAGATGTTTGTATTGTTTCTAATTCTTTCGATTTGTTTGCATTGAATTTCTGCAATGCTTTTTCTCTTACCTCACTCACTTGTTCAGCTGGTAACTGTTGACCACAACAACTACATACATTGTCATCAAGATATTCAAATTTTTGATTTTTAGCTTTTTCTAAATCACTTTTTAATCCTTTATGATTTTCTAATAATTGATTACGTCGATTTTCTTCATGTGTAATTTGTTGTTTGTTTTGCTTTAATCTTGTTTTAAGATTCGCAACCGTTCCATTTTCAACGTGTAGCTCATTTGTTAAAGCATGTATTTTGTTCTCATTACTGGCGCTATTATTAGCTTCTATGCGCTTCAATTCTGATTGTTTATCAGCTAATTGGTTACGCAAATTAATTTCTTCTGCACCGTTTTGAATATCTATACGCTCATTTTCAAGTTGCTCAATTTCTTGTTTTATGATTGTGTGTCTATCATTATCGAATTCCGGTACATCCTGCTTATTTTGTTGCGTTTGGTTAATACGTATCGGAATATCTTTGATATCTTTGTTAATCTGTTTTATCTTGTCCGTAAGAATCTTTTTCTTTGTTTCAATTTCATGATCTCCAAGAATATTATTTAATTCTTTAAAATCATCATTTGTTTTAATGACATCCTCATCATTGATTGGTTTAGCGATTTCAAACAACAAACTTCTTCGTTTCTTCCAATCTAGTAAGTTAAATGCTTGAGGGTTCGTAATTAACTTGAATACATCTTCATCAATCAGTTCATCAATACGAGCTTTATAATCCTTTACTTTTATTGATTCATCATTGATATATTGTTTCTTCGTTCGACTTCGTGAGTATTCCTTGCGATTCGTTTTTTGATTTATTGTGTATTTAGGATGTGACTCTTTTTTAAAAGTCGTAATTTTTCCGTCGATTTCAAATTCTGCGAAAACAGTCGGAATTAACTCATAATTTTCTTCGTTTTTTTCGTTTAAAGGTACAGGGTTAAATGATTTGGTTGAACCGTCTAAACCCTTATCGAAAAGCAGCCATTGTAATGCGGTTGCTGTTGTAGTCTTGCCAGTCGCATTATTGCCGTATATTTTTGCATCTTTACCGTCAAAGTTAAATTTTTCTTCTTTGATTCCAGCAAAGTTCGATATAGTTAACTTATTTATTTTCATATCTTTCCTCATGCTCCTTTTTTAATCTTCCGATGACCTCTTAGCACCTCGATAATTAAATTTTTTATTCGTTCATGGCTGTCTGGATTGATTTCATGTATCTGCACAAGCTTATTGTTTGTTTTGTAACTGTCGTGATAGTGCAAGAAATTAATCGATAAGTATCCGTGATGATTACGTTCAATTTCCAATAGTGCTCGTTGGTTTGACAAAGTATATTCGTCGAATAATGTCTTAAAAATATTCAATATATTCCTTTCTGTATCTCTCATGCTTATACCTACCATCTCATGACTAAGTTAATTAGCCTGTCTCTTTCGTCTGTGTTCTCTTCAATCCATTCATAAATAGATTGATTTAATATGTCTAATGCTGTGTATAGATCATTCTCATCTGTTATATTTATACCGTCGATAAATCTATCTTCTAAATCTAAGACATTCACTAGAATGCTGTAATCTTGTTTCTTAACTGCTAATTTAAAATCGAATCCGTCTACATTAATTACTTTTTGACATACATCGCCAATTTTGTAGTACATTGTTGACACTTCCTTTATTTCGTTTTATATTGAATATGCATTAATTTTCTAATTGTTTAGACTGTTACTCATTGCCGTGAGTAACAGTTTTTTTATTCTTCATAAAAGTATTCCTTATAAAATATGAATGTTGCGATACTTGCAAATCCCGCAATCGACCATGCAGTGGTGAAGTATAGAAACGGCATAAGTACAATTGCCAAGACTGTGAAGCATAATACTGCTAATAGGTAGCTTTTATAAATGTTGCTCATTTTATTCTCTCCTTATATATTTCATTGAAATGCTCATCGACGAATTTATTCATCTTTCTTGCGTTAAATCTCCAGCGATTAAAATTCTCATCTGGGTAATGCACAATTCCTTGCGCTCTTAGTTCTTTTTCAAATCTAGGATGAAATAGTAATCTGTCCTTGATAGTCTCATCAGATGCAATTTTTAATTTCTTCTTTAAGTCGCTCATGTTCCATACAGGGTCTAATGAGTAAGCTATTAACTCTTCATATTCATCTTTTGTGATAAGCACGTGTGTTTCAGGTATTGGAACTGTTACGTTTAAAATATGTGGCATTTCTATCTTTCCTTTCGTGTATAATGTTGTTATCAACCTAAGGTAGTGATAAGTATGAAATTAGATCATGATTGTGTTAGACATCTTTTGTTAGAAATTGAAACTAATAAAAAGATTGGTGAACCGCTCACCGAATACAATTTCAAAGATAATGTTGTATTTGGAAAATATGATTTTGAAACTGTAATATATGCATTATTAAAACTGGAAGAAGCAAAGTATGTTAGTGTTAAATTCGGTTGGGAAGATGGACATATTTATGGTTATACAATTAACGATATAACTTGGTCAGGACATGAATTTTTAGATAATATCCGAGACAATCACACTTGGAAAGAAGTTAAAAAAGTCGCAAACAAAACCACTAGTATGTCCGTAACATTGCTAAGCAAATTAGCTTTTAATTATCTAACACAAAAATTTAATCTAACTTAAATTCTTTTCCATCTATTAATCCATAAAAGTTATTTTTTAAATGCGGATGTCTTTCAAGCGTCATTTCAATAAAACGCTGGTCTATCATTAAGTCGTAGCCATCGTTGTATTGAATATTAACGGGTCGTCTATTACCTTCTTCGTCATAGTAGTAATAGATGACTTTTTTGTTTTGAGCTTGCATTGTTCGTTCCTCCTATTAAGATGTTTGTTTTTCTCCTAAAAACTTATTAACAAAGTATTGT
>OKOF01000153.1_pt1 | contig 20672 bp, 14 predicted proteins | sample 1614051 | NCBI WGS metagenome assembly OKOF01 (sample SAMN04436902, study PRJEB24849) | human gut metagenome | biome: human gut; feature: NICU; material: stool | host: Homo sapiens | place: USA: Saint Louis, MO | collected 2012-03-21
GTGTCTTAACCGCTTGACCAAGGAGCCGTTCTTAAGCACAAGATAGATTATAGCACAGCCAATCTTGCCATGACAAGATATTTTTTACATAATTTTGCTATTATTTTTTGAAGAATGTTATAAGTGAAAAATTGCATTTTATTGGCAGTCTATTTATTATAATAATTACGCTATTTTTGAAATTTTTCTATTTTAGATACTTTCATTTACACTTACGTCTACTCTATTTTAATAGCTATTTTCGACATCAGACTTATTACATTCAAGTATTTCATCTTAATTTTCGTTAAATATCATCTAATCTTCTAAATTATGACTAGCAAATACCACCTTTACGTTAGTGTTTTTTATCTAAATAATCGAATCGATACAGAAGCAAACATAACAAAAGCCTCCTACCAATAAAGATAGAAGGCTCATTCGTTTATATCATTGTGTATTACTTGTATAAAGTTCTACCACAATTCTTTTAATAAGTTTGTTTGTTCTCTATCTGGACCAACTGAGAAGATAGAAATTTGTACATTACATAATTCAGAAATACGCTCTAAATATTTACGTGCATTTTCAGGTAATTCTTCTAAAGTGCGCACATTTGTTACGTCTTCTGTCCAACCTGGTAACTCTTCAAAGATTGGTTTACAACGTTTTAATTGATCTAAGTTTGCTGGATACTCAGTAATTTCTTTACCGTCTAATTCATAAGCTGTACAGATTTTCACTGTGTCTAAACCAGTTAACACATCGATAGAGTTAATAGATAAATCTGTAATACCACTTACACGACGAGAGTGACGTAATACAACTGAGTCAAACCAACCTACACGACGTGGACGTCCTGTTGTTGTACCGTATTCACGACCAACTTCTCTAATATGATGTCCATCTTCATCGAATAATTCAGTTGGGAATGGACCATCACCAACACGTGATGTATAAGCTTTACATACACCAATTACTTTAGAAACAAATGTTGGACCTACACCTGTACCTACAGTAACATTACCTGCAATTGGGTTACTTGATGTAACGAATGGATATGTACCGTGGTCGATATCTAACATTACACCTTGCGCACCTTCGAAAAGTACCTTTTCATCTGCTACAAATGCATCGTCTAAGATTTTTGATGTGTCTGTTACAAATTCTTTTAGACGTTGACCTGCTGCATAATATTCTTCAAAGATATCATCAAATGATGGGCATGTTTCGTTAAACATGCCTTTGAAATATGCTTGTTTATATTCAATGTTTGATTTTAATAATCTTTCGAATGTTTCTTTTTCAAGTAAATCTGCCATACGAATACCGATACGTTGAACTTTGTCTACATATGCTGGACCGATACCTTTTTTAGTTGTACCAATTTTGTTATCACCACGTAAACGTTCTTCATATTCATCTTGTGCTAAGTGGTAAGGTAAAATCACTTGCGCACGATTAGATATACGTAAATTACTTGTAGGAATGCCACGTTCATTTAATCCGTCTAATTCTTTCAATAGTGCAACTGGATCAACAACGACTCCGTTACCGATTACCGCTAATTTGTCTTTGTAAAAGATACCAGATGGTACTAAATGTAATTTATATGTTTCTCCGCCAAATTGAATGGTATGGCCTGCATTATTACCACCTGAAAAACGCGCGATAACATCTGACTGTTCTGCCAAGAAATCCGTTATTTTTCCTTTTCCTTCGTCTCCCCATTGTGTCCCAACTACTACGATTGATGACATGTGAGCACCTCCAAGTTTTTCTCATTTAACCATTTGATATTCTACCAATATCGAGACCATAATGCAAATAAAAATCGAACATTGATTTTCGGCCTTTTTAAAAGAAAAATCATTTTAACAAATCGTCTTAAACGTCCTAAAAACCCTTTAACAGAGGCGTTGTCAGCACTAATCCATCACTTTCAATACACAAACTTAACATATATCAACCCGTTCAGAACAAAATAAAAACCGTACAATTTTATCACTAAAATGATTATTGTACGGAAAAACTTTTTTACATCATATCAGCATGTGCATAATCGATATCTGTAAATTTATTATATTGTTTCATAAAGTGTAACTTAACTGTGCCTGTTGGACCATTACGTTGCTTAGCAATGATGATTTCAATTTCGCCGTTTTCATCATTCGTTTGCGGCTCGAAACCACCATCATCGTCATCATCTTCATCGCCACCACGGTTATAGTAATCATCACGGTATAAGAATGCAACGATATCGGCATCTTGCTCAATCGAACCAGATTCACGAATATCACTCATCATTGGACGTTTATCTTGTCGTTGTTCAACACCACGAGATAACTGACTCAACGCGATAACTGGACATTCTAATTCACGGGCTAATGCTTTTAATGTACGAGAGATTTCAGAAACTTCCTGTTGTCTGTTATCAGACGCACGTGAACCACTACCTTGAATCAACTGTAAGTAGTCAATCACAATCATGTCTAAGCCATGTTCTTGCTTTAATCGACGACATTTAGAACGTAGATCATTAATTCGAATACCCGGTGTATCATCAATAAAAATCTTCGTACGTGATAATTTACCTACCGCTATAGTAAAACGACTCCAATCTTCCTCAGTCATAGTACCGGTTCTTAAGCGGTTTGAGTCAACATTACCAGAACTACAAATCATACGTGTGGCTAACTGATCAGCACCCATCTCTAGTGAGAAAATACCAACTGTATACATATCTTCATGCGTTGCAACTTTTTGTGCAATATTAAGTGCGAACGCAGTCTTACCTACAGATGGACGCGCTGCAAGGATAATTAAATCATTTCGGTTGAACCCTGCTGTCATTTGGTCTAAATCTCGATATCCTGTAGGAATACCTGGTGTTTGACCACTATTTTGATCAAGCTCTTCAGCTGTTTCATATACTTGTCCTAAGACGTCTCGAATGTCTTTAAAGCCATCGCTTTCACGAGAAGATGATAGCTCTAAAATTCGACGTTCTGCATCACTTAAAATCGCATCTAGTTCAAGTTCATCATTATATCCATCATTGGCAATACTATCTGCAGTTTGAATCAATCTACGTTTTAATGCATGTTTAGAAACGATATCAGTATAATACTGAACATTTCGCGTCGTTGGTACATTTGTAGATAACTCTGCAAGATATTGCGGGCCACCCGCTTCATTCAACGTACCTTCCGTCGATAATTGATCCATCAATGTTACAACATCAATTTCTTTATTATCTTCATTTAAGTGCATCATTGCACGGAAAATATGTTGATGGGCACCCCTATAAAACGACTCAGGAAGCAACACTTCCTGAGTAGTATTAATCAATTCTGGATCTATAATAATTGAACCTAAGACAGACTGTTCAGCTTCATTGTTATGTGGCATTTGATTTTGCTCATACATTCTATCCATGAATGGTTACACCTCTTATTTCAATCCAACTTTATTGTTCAACTGTGTGTACGCGAATTGTACCTTCAACTTCTTTATCTAATTTAACAGGTACATTCGTATATCCTAGGGAATGAATTCCATTTGGTAAATCCATTTTACGTTTATCAATTTTAATATCATGTTGTGCTTTTAGTGCTTCGGCAATTTGTTTTGTACTTACTGATCCAAACAATTTACCACCTTCACCAGTTTTTGCTGAAACTTCAACTTCAATGTTTGATAAAGTTTCTTTTAATGCTTTAGCATCTTCAATTTCTTGTTGGCGTTCTTGTTTTGCACGTTTTTTCTGTAACTCTAATTGTTTAAGATTACCTGGTGTTGCTTCTACAGCATAATTCTTTTTCAATAAGAAGTTATTTGCATAACCTACTGGTACTTCTTTAACTTCACCTTTTTTACCTTTACCTTTAACATCTTGTGTAAAAATTACTTTCATGCATCTTCACTCCTACTTAATTGTTCTGTAATTGCTTGTTGTAATTGCGCTATCGCCTCTTCGACTGTCACACCTTTAAGTTGTGTTGCAGCATTGGTTAAATGTCCACCGCCACCAAGTGCTTCCATTGTTAACTGGACATTTACTGAACCGAGTGAACGCGCAGATATACCAATCAGATTATCTTCACGTCTCGCAACAACATATGATGCTTCAATACCTTCTAAACTTAACAGTTCATCTGCTGCTTGTGCAACTGTTACTGGATGATAAATTTTATCGTCTGAACCATGCGCAATGGCTATGCCATTATCTTCGACTTTTACAGTTCGAATTAATTCAGATCGATTAATGTAAGTATCCACATCATCTTTTAAGAAATGTTGCGTTAAAATCGTATCTGCACCATGTGCACGTAAATAACTCGCTGCATCGAATGTTCTTGATCCTGTTCGTAATGTAAAGTTTCTTGTATCTACAATAATACCTGCATACATCACTGTTGATTCAAGACGTGTTAAACGTTGTTCTGTTGGTTGATATTCCAGTAATTCTGTTACAAGTTCTGCTGTTGAACTTGCGTATGGTTCCATATATATCAACAATGGATTAGAGATGAAGCTTTCACCACGTCTATGATGATCGATAACAACTTTACGGTTTGCTTTATTTAAGACATTTTCATCTAAAACCAGTTCCGGTTTATGCGTATCAACAATCACTACGGTTGTCTTAGATGTCATCATATCCCAAGCATCATCTGATGTAATAAATCGCTCTCTTAACTCTGGCTTTTTATCAATTTCGTTCATCACGCGTCGTAATGTTGGATCAATGTCAGTCTCATTTAATACGATGTATGCTTCTAAATTATTCATCATTGCAAATCTAGACACACCGATTGCTGCACCAATTGCATCTAAGTCAGGACGTTTATGTCCCATGATAATGACTTTGTCACCCTCTGCAAGGATGTCTTTTAACGCATGTGAGATAACACGTGCTCTTACACGAGTACGTTTCTCCATCGGGTCAGTCTTACCGCCATAGAAGCGCACATTACCATTAATACTTTTAATTGCAACTTGGTCACCACCACGTCCTAATGCTAAGTCTAGGCCTGATTGTGATAATTCACCTAAGTCGATTAAATTTTCAGTGCCTTCACCAACACCGATACTTAATGTTAATTGGGCACGATAACCAACACTTTTTTCACGTAATTGACTCAAGATATCAAATTTAGATTCTTCTAAGTCAGCTAATATTTTTTGATTTAAATAGGCTACGAATTGATCGGAACTATACCTTTTAAAGAATATATTATACTCAGTTGCCCATCGACTAATGACACGCGTTACCATTGAATTGATCTCCGAACGCTGCGTATCATTCATATTTTGCGTAATCTCATCGTAGTTGTCTAAAAATAATGTCGCAATGATTGGTTTAGAATTTTCATATAGTTCATTTGTTTGTACTTGTTCAGTTATATCAAAGAAATAGAGGCAGTGATCATTCTCAGAATAACGTACTTGGAAATGATACTGATTATATTCTATTTCAACGGATTTCACTCTATCTAATTGCTTTAAAATGTTTGGAAATACTTCATTTACAGATTCAGAAATGACGTTTGCTTCCATATGATCTGTCATAAATTGGTTAACCCATTCGATGTGATCATTTTCATCTAAAACAATGATACCAATTGGTAAATGTTTGATTGCTTTATTATTTGTTGTTGAAATTTGAGCACTCAAACCATCTACATAACTATCCATTTTCATTAAAGCTTGTCTGAATAAAACGATGCTAACAATAATCATCACGACAAGAACGATAGATGCAATTAATGCTATAAGGCTATTAAAGATAAACCATACACCCATTAAAACAATTGCTGTGATGATCATGATGACAAATGGTATTAGTAAAGCTTTCTTAGTGGACTGCCGATTCATTATTCCACCTCTATTCACTTTTTAGAATTATTTTTCATGATTCGCTTCAAATTCAAACTTAAATCGATAACACCAAGTAGTCCTACAATATGTGTCGTAGGTGTCAGTATTGTACCGATAATCAATAGTAAAATCGTTACTGCATTCGGCAAACCTTTCGCTTTACCAAAGAAATGAATAACACTTAAACCTTGAATATACATTACTAATGATAACACAAGTTGGAAGTTTAAAAGAATGCTCTGGAACACACTCGGTTGACCTGTAAATAATAAACATATGATAACAATAATGTATATCCATAATAAAATACCGCTCATTTGCCACGCGAAAAGTGGCTTAAATACAGGTGTAGCGATTTTAAATTTTCGTAAAATCGGAAATGTAACGATTAAGTTAATTAAGACGATTAAAAATGTAATGATAATGATGAAACCTGGTAATTGAACGGTCGCTTGTCTAAACCCTTCTTCTAATATTTGGGTCATATTCGCATCGGCACCGCTCATCGTAATCGCTTCATGTAATGTTTGCTTGAAAGGTTTTACTATGCTCGCTGATGGTGGAATTCTTCCGAATGTTTGTAGTAACATAAAGGCGATTAATGAAATTAAGCTCATCGCTACGGTTGTTACGTATAATATTCTTTCTTTAGACGTTCTTTCTTTGAGCAATTGACCAATAATTAAACTTGCAATTAAGACTAATATGATGGCACTTAAAACGAAAGTATTACCTAAAACAGTTGTTATAATTACTGTAATAAGTGCACTAATCCCGAAAGATTGTATTGATTTATTCCATAAAACGATACCTGGTATGGTTGCAAATAATGCAAATATTAGTCCTAAACCAGGCACTAGATATAAAGCTAAAGCGACAAATACCAACGTAATCGTTGCAATCATTGTTGCTTTAGGTTGTATTTTTGAAAACACATAAGCCACTCCCATATTTTTAACTATAGCTATTATTTTAACCTCTTTAATGGAATTTAACAATTTATAGATTGTATGCTTCTATTTCATTTAATTGAATAATAACTTTCATGTTTTATAAGTAATTAACATACTCATTTGAATCGCTTTTGTGTGCTTTCATTTTCAACATGATTATTTAATCCCACTACATAGCAATCAAGCTTGATTTTGATTTACAATTCATTTCCACTCTCATGTACTCTAGATGTTTTTGAATATGATAACTGTGATTTAGTGGCTTCATTCTTTGAAAATATATACATTATTACTTGCGCTTAAAATGCTTTAAATTTAAGAAATGATATAAGTTAGGTGCCCAGGTACTAAAGTTTAGTAGGAATCCATCATGCCCAACGTTATCAGGTACAAAGAAATGACGATGATATTTAAAACGTTCACCTAATGCACGAACTTGATCATCCGGATATAGCAAATCATCTATAAAGCCCATTGTTAAGACTTTCGTTTCTAAATTTTTAAAAACATGCGTTACGTCTGTGCGACCTCGGTCAATGTTGTGACTATCCAATACATCTAGCAGTGTCAGATAACAATTCAAATCGAATCGTTCTTTAAATTTATTACCTTGATGTTGCTGGTATGCGACTACTTCATCCGGTGTGAAACGTTCATCATAACTTTTCGATGATCGATATGTCAAAAAACCTAATTGGCGTGCAATACTTAGACCTTCCTTACCACCAAGATGAATGGCCTGACGCGCAATTTCATTGAAAGCTCTACTATAAGATGATGTTCGACTTGTTGCAGCAAGAATAATGGCTTTATCTACTTCAAACTGTCGATTGTAAAGTAGTTCCATTGCTTGCATACCTCCAAGACTTCCCCCTATTAAAATATTAATTTTGTCATAACCAAGCGCTTGTATACCTCGTTCATTCGCTCTAACAATATCTCTTAATGTTAATTTTTTAGGAAAATGAGGGTCGTTTAAAGGTGAACTTGAACCGAAAGGACTACCAATAACATCAAATGTTAAAAATTGATAATCGTGAATGGGTATATATCCCCCATCAATAATTTCTCGCCACCAACCCGGATAATCATCTGTTCCATATGTTAAATGATTGCCAGTTAATGCATGACAAACTACAACTAATGGTTGTCCATGATAACCGACATGCTCATATCTCAAACGCAAGTTATCTATGACTTCCCCAGATTCTGTAATAAATTTCCCTAGATTTAAAGTATCTACTGTGTAATTTGTCATTGTTCTTTCCTCCTTAAACAAAAAACTTCTCACCCTATTGAAAAGTAAGAAGTCTTTATACTTATCATTCGAGTAACTCGTTGGTTTTAGCACCGTGCTATAAAGTCGGTTGCTGAAGTATCACAGGGCCAAGTCCCTCAACTTCTCACAATAAGAAATATGAAATTGTTATGTGTTAGTTGAGATTCAGTGATGAATTACTTTTATCATTTAAAATGTTGTTATCATTGTCATGCGTTAGCCAAATCGCTTTCGTGTATACGATTCCCAATCTTAACATAGACGATTTGTATATCAGAATTTTCTGATTACTAACAGTTTACCTAAGTTTAAATATCTGTTCAATGATTTTCAGTTATTTTTAAAAGAAAAATCGTAATGTTGCCATGATAATAATCCCACTAATAATTGTAATAGTTAAACTACGCGTGATTATAGATAAAATAACCGTCGGAATGAGCGCGATAATGTAAGGGATGTTTAATGTATACCCCTCACCATGAGGCGTCTGTTGAATAATGCTGTCAATGACAAGTGCCGTAAATAGTGTGATTGGGATAAATGATAGCCATCGAACCACAACATCAGGCAATTGCACTTTTGAAATCATGATAAAAGGTATAATTCGAATTAATAGCGTTATGATACCACACAATAAAATAAGTATTAAGATATTCATATGAGTTATCATCGTTCCATCATCACTCCTAACGCTGCTGAAATTGTGGCTGCAATTAATATTGCTAGATATGAAGGCATAAACATACTTAACGATAACATCATTACTATGACGGCAATAATGAGTACTATGTAAATTCTTAATCGCGATTTAGTAATTGATTCAAATTGCGCAATGGCCAAAAAGATAAACATAGCCGTGATAGCAAAGTCTAATCCTAATGCTTGTGGATTTGAGATATATTCGCCAAATAAAGCCCCAGCTACACACGGAATTACCCAAAATAAATATGCTGTAATATTAAGACCATGCATCCAACGATCATTGATAGCTTCTCCTTTTAAATAAGGTGTAATGGCGACACCAAACGTTTCGTCAGTTACTAATGAACCTAATCCAACACGGTTCCAAAACCCATATGTCTTGAAGTTTGGTGCAAGCGACATACTTAAAAGGAACATTCTTGAATTTACGATAAATACAGTTAGTACAATCGCTGATATCGGTGTACCTGCTATAAACAACGCGCACATAATAAATTGCGCAGCACCGGCATATATAACAAGACATAACAAGATAATTTCTAAAATACTAAAGTTTTGAGATGAAGCCACGATACCAAATGAAATACCAACACCGGCATAACCCAATAATGTTGGGATACACTCTTGCACGCCTTGTCTAAAACTCAAATGTGTTGTCATCTCAATTACCTCCTTTTTCACTTTATATTTATATAATTACGAAAAAATAATATACCTAGTCTAATATAGTTCTATATGACAAGCAATAACGTTAGACTCCGGTTTGTCTGAGGTTAGACATACCGGAGTCTTTAATCGGCTTCATATCAGCTTTTTAGTTTTGAGAATTTTCAATATTTTATTTAATACTACCTCCATATTTTCTACGGGTTTGTAGTTGTTTTTAAGTACTAATTTTATAATTTTTTATATCTAATGATGAGTCTGGGATATTGATTCATGTCTCTAACACTTTCGATAATCCCCCCTACCCTACTGCATCGATATTACTCATACTACATCAACGAAATCAGTTTTTTATCACTTAATTTCCCATAATAGTGATGCTCAAAATTGTTACGTTTTAGATTGTTTTAGTTCATCATAATTATCCCGTATTGTTGCTATAATGAAATGCGTTCACCCCATTAAACAACAAACTTAATTTATTGTTGTTATGTGCATTGGCTCACTATTATACTTTTACAGCACAAAAAAAGTGGCGACAGCTTCGTCACCACTTTTTAAAATATTATTTAAAGTATCTTGGCCTTGCTTTAAGTATACGTAGATATATACTTTTTAAAGCTTGTAGCTAAAGTCTTTATTTAACTGGTTTTGAAATTTGTGTTTTACCACTCATAAATGGTACTAATGCTTCTGGAATTGTTACTGTTCCATCTTCATTTTGGTAATTTTCAACAATAGCAGCAAATGTACGTCCAACTGCTAAACCACTGCCATTTAATGTATGTGCTAATTCTGGTTTAGCTGCTTTGTCACGCTTGAAGCGGATGTTAGCACGACGCGCTTGGAAATCCGTACAGTTTGAGCATGAACTAATTTCTTTATAATCATTGTAGCTTGGTAACCAAACTTCTAAATCATATGTTTTGCTTGCACTAAATCCAATATCACCTGTACATAAAATAACACGACGGTATGGTAAACCTAACTCTTCTAGAATTGCTTCTGCGTTTGTTGTCATTTCTTCTAAAGCATTCCATGAATCTTCAGGTTGTTCAAAACGTACCATTTCCACTTTATCGAATTGATGTAAACGAATTAATCCTCTTGTATCTCTACCTGCTGATCCTGCTTCACTACGGAAACATGCAGATTGACCAGTGAATTTTTCAGGAAGTACACCTGGTTGAATAATTTCATTACGATAGAAATTCGTTAATGGTACTTCAGCAGTTGGAATTGTATATAATCCTTCTTTTTCTACTTTAAATAAATCTTCTTCAAATTTAGGTAATTGACCTGTACCATACATTGTATCTGCGTTCACAAGCTGTGGTACCATCATTTCTGTATAACCATGTTGTGTTGTATGTTTTGTAATCATATAGTTCATTAAAGCACGCTCTAATTGCGCACCTTCATTTGTTAAATATACAAAACGCGCACCTGAAACTTTTGCTGCACGATCAAAATCAGCCATTTTCAATTCTTCTACAATATCCCAATGTGCTTTTGGTTCAAATGAAAACTCACGTGGTGTACCCCACTTTTTAACTTCAACGTTATCTTCATCAGATTCACCTTGAGGTACATCATCACTTATTAAATTTGGAATACGACAAAGGATACCTGTCATTTTACTATCAATTTCATTTAATTGACTATCTTTTTCTTTAATATCGTCACCTAATGTGCGCATTTCAGCAATCACATCATCAGCATTTTCTTTATTACGTTTTTTTAATGCGATTTCTTCGCTTACTTTATTACGACGTGCTTTCATTTCTTCTGTTGCACTAATTAATTTACGTCGTTGCTCATCCAATTCTAAAATTTCATCTACAACTTTTGGATCATCTCCACGTAATTCAATTTTGCTCTTAACTGTGTCAGGCTCATTTCTGAATAATCTAATGTCTAACATTAACCTTCATCCTTTCCCAAATAATTATCATTTATTATGGAATGACGTACGTCTTTATTTCTTAGAAAATAAAAAAAGACCACATCCCTACAAGGGACGTGGTCTACGCGTTGCCACCCTATTTAACAATTTAAGTTATAAAGATACACTAAACCTAAATTGCACTTCACTAAAATAACGGTTATCACCGATTGTTCTTTTAAATAAGTAGGTAGATTCATATATATATTGATTCTTGTTCACACTAACCACAAGCTCTCTGATATCGAACACTATATATTACTTGTCCTACGAACAATGTCTTATTAAGTTATTTTTAATATAGCAAACTATATTTGCTTTTTCAAGTAACGATTTCAAACATCAATCATGTCGATTTAGTGACATGCAGTCGTTTGATAAATTGATTGCTTTAAATACTGTGCAACCGCTTCAATATCTTTATGAAATTGACGGTCATATGTAATGGATGGCACGATACTTCGAAACTCATCATACTTGCGACGTGTTTTTGGTGATAATCCTTCGACACCTTTCAACTCTGCTGCTTGTAATGCAATAACACATTCGATTGCCAACACACGTCTTGCATTTTCAATAATTTGATAACCATGTCTAGCAGCTGTAGTTCCCATAGATACGTGATCTTCTTGGTTCGCAGATGAAGTGATAGAATCAACACTCGCTGGATGCGCTAAAGTTTTATTTTCAGAAACGAGACTTGCAGCAGCATATTGCATAATCATCGCGCCACTTTGCAATCCTGGCTCTGGACTAAGAAATGCTGGTAAATCACCATTTAATTGAGGATTTACTAGTCGCTCTAGACGACGTTCCGATACGTTTGCTAATTCACTTACACCTAATTTAAGATGATCTAATGCAAAAGCAATAGGTTGTCCATGGAAGTTACCACCCGAAATAACAAACGTTGCATTTGCTTCCTCAAATATAAGTGGATTATCATTAGCCGCATTCATTTCAAATTCCAATTGCTGTTTAACATAATTGAATACTTGAAAACTCGCGCCATGGATTTGTGGTATACAACGCAACGTATATGCATCTTGTACACGTATTTCTGCTTGTCGCGTCGTTAATATTGATCCTTCTAACCAATCACGCATACGCGCTGCCACATTCATCTGTTCTTGAAAATTACGAACAGCGTGCACATCATGTCGATATGCATCTATAATGCCATTAAGAGACTGATGCGTTAATGCAGCAATCCATTCAGATTGGTAACCTAAATCTTCTGCTTCTATATAACTAATGACACCTTGAGCTGTCATAGCTTGCGTACCATTAATCAATGCTAAACCTTCTTTAGCCTGAAGGTTCAAAGGTTGACTATTTAATTGCTTTAATACTTCTGCACTATCCATTTCTACATCTTTATAAAACACTTTCCCTTCACCAATTAATGCTAATGCTAAATGTGATAATGGCGCTAAATCTCCTGATGCACCTAGTGACCCTTGTTGCGGTATTATCGGTATAATACGTTCATTTATAAAAAATTGTAATTGTCTCACTAATTCTAAGGTAGCACCTGAATGCCCTTTTAATAATGTATTTAATCTTAATACCATCATAACGAGTGCTACTTCTTTTGAAAATGGCTCACCTAATCCACAGGCATGTGAGCGTATCAGATTCACTTGTAATTCATTGTATTGTGTTGGGTCTATACGCACATCACTAAATAATCCGAATCCTGTTGTAATGCCATAAACTGTTTCTTCATTTTCAATAATACGTTCAACTACCGCTCTACTTTTTTTGACACGTTCTAACGCATCATCAATAATTTCAATCTTTGATTGTTGTTGTAAAAATGATTTAATATACTCAATTGTTAGTGTTTCACCATCTAAATATAAAGTCATATATGTTACCCCCTTGTTTATATTAAGTAACCCATCCTTCTTGAAGTATACGTTTTCATTTTTATTGAAACAATGGTTTTATGTACATTTATAACCTATTATCAGAGCACTATTGTAGTGCGTTAAAGGATATTAAGATTGTTGTAAGCATATTTAATAATTTATCTATTGACGAATTGCATATACAGGTATAGTATTTTCTATTGTATTTAACGACAAATAATAATGAATTCAGAAATTTATAATACATTTTGTTAAAAGTTGCTATATATTTTTAAAATTGAATAAATTCGGAAAAGGCTTTTACATGGGAGGTTATATCACTATGGAAACGTTAAATTCTATTAACATTCCTAAGCGTAAAGAAGATTCACATAAAGGTGATTATGGCAAAATTTTATTAATTGGTGGATCTGCTAACTTAGGTGGCGCCATTATGTTAGCGGCTCGTGCATGTGTATTTAGCGGTAGTGGTTTAATCACTGTAGCTACACATCCAACAAATCATTCAGCATTACATTCTCGTTGCCCAGAAGCGATGGTTATTGATATTAATGATACGAAAATGTTGACGAAAATGATTGAAATGACTGACAGTATATTAATTGGTCCAGGTCTTGGTGTTGATTTCAAAGGAAATAATGCCATTACATTCCTACTACAAAATATACAACCGCATCAAAATTTAATCGTAGACGGCGATGCGATTACAATATTTAGTAAACTGAAACCGCAATTACCTACATGTCGCGTGATTTTTACTCCGCATCTCAAAGAATGGGAGCGATTAAGTGGTATTCCTATTGAGGAACAGACATATGAGCGTAATCGTGAAGCAGTTGATCGTTTAGGCGCAACTGTTGTACTTAAAAAACATGGCACTGAAATTTTCTTTAAAGATGAAGACTTTAAATTGACAATCGGTAGCCCAGCAATGGCGACTGGTGGTATGGGCGATACACTTGCTGGTATGATTACAAGTTTTGTTGGTCAATTTGATAACTTAAAAGAAGCGGTTATGAGTGCCACATATACACATAGTTTTATTGGCGAAAATCTTGCAAAAGATATGTATGTGGTGCCACCATCAAGACTTATCAATGAAATACCTTACGCAATGAAACAATTAGAAAGTTAGTCATTACTAATCATTGAATATAGTATAGCATTACTTTCTAGCATAAAAATAAGACCCCCCTACATATAGGGAAGTCTTATTTTTTTATTATTCTTCATCATCATCTGATGATTGTTGTATGTCTTCTTCAACACGGTCCATGAAATCTTGTCTTACTTCAATACGTCCATCTTCGTCAGTTTCTTCTGATTCAATTACTTCCGTATGAATTGCATTTCCTGGTGTTTCATCATTTACAACCGCTTCATGTTGTTGTTCAGTACCATCTTCAGATACAGTAGATTGTTCGTCTTCATTCGTTTCGTCTTCTGCATCCTCTTTTACTTTAGCAACCGTTGAAACAAATTGATCATCGCCTAAGCGAATTAAGCGAACACCTTGTGCTGCACGACCATTTTGAGAAATATCTGCAACATCTAGTCGAATAATGACACCTGCATTAGTAACAATCATTAAATCTTCTTCACCAGTTACTGTAGTGATACATACAACATTACCATTACGCTCAGTAATCGTAGCTGTTTTAATACCTTTACCACCACGATTTGATAAACGATAGTCATTAACTGGCGTACGTTTACCATAACCATTTTCAGTAACTACTAATACTTCATCAATACTGTTTGCATGAGCTACATCAAGCCCTACAACTTCGTCACCTTCACGAAGTGTAATACCTTTCACACCCGTTGCTGTACGGCCTAAAGGACGTAATGTTGATTCAGGGAATCGAATTAATGATGCATGTGATGTACCAATCAAGATATCTTCTTGACCACTTGTTAAGCGAACTGCAATTAACTCATCATCTTCTCTGAACGAAATCGCAATCTTACCATTTCTATTTATTCTTGAGAAGTTACTTAATGCTGAACGTTTAACGACACCACGTTTAGTTGCAAACACTAAGAAGTTATCTTCACTTTCAAGGTCTTTAACAGCAATCATTGTACTAATGATTTCATCATTTTCAAGTTCAATAGCATTCACTACAGGAATACCTTTAGACTGTCTTGATAACTCAGGCACTTCATAACCTTTTAGTTTGTATACACGACCTTTGTTAGTAAAGAACAATACATGGTCATGTGTACTTAAAGTTACCAATTGACTGACAAAATCTTCTTCCAATGTATTCATACCTTGAACACCACGACCACCACGGTTTTGAGCACGATATGTAGATACCGGCAAACGTTTAATATAGTTATTATGGCTCAAAGTAATTACAATTTGTTCTTCTGGAATTAAGTCCTCGTCCTCTAAGTCTTCAAATCCACCTAATTGAATTTCAGTACGACGATCATCACCGAAGCGATCTCTAATTTCAGTCAATTCATCTCTAACTAACTGTAATAACACTTCTTCATCAGCTAAGATTGCTTCTAATTCACTAATATAATTTAATAACTCATTATATTCAGCTTCAATTTTGTCTCTCTCTAAACCTGTTAGACGTCTTAAACGCATGTCTAAAATAGCTTGAGCTTGTTTTTCAGAAAGTTTGAAGCGTTGTTGCAAACTTTCCATTGCGACTTTATCTGTTTCTGATTCACGAATCGTTGAAATGATTTCATCGATATGATCTAACGCAATACGTAACCCTTCTAAAATGTGGGCACGATCTTTAGCTTTACGTAAGTTGTATTGCGTACGTCTTCTAACAACTGTCTTTTGATGCTCTAAATAATGTACTAACGCTTCTTTTAAATTAATCAGCTTCGGTCTACCATTCACTAGAGCAATCATATTCACACCAAATGATGTTTGAAGAGGTGTTTGTTTGTATAAGTTATTTAAAATGACACTAGCATTGGCATCCTTACGCACATCAATAACGACACGCACACCAGTACGTAAACTTGTTTCATCACGTAAATCAGTAATACCGTCAATTTTCTTGTCACGAACAAGCTCTGCAATTTTTTCAATCATACGAGCCTTATTCACTTGGAAAGGAATTTCAGTGACAACAATACGTTGACGTCCGCCTCCACGTTCTTCAATAACTGCACGAGAACGCATTTGAATTGAACCACGACCTGTTTCATATGCGCGTCTAATACCACTCTTACCTAAAATAAGTCCAGCAGTTGGGAAATCAGGACCTTCAATATCTTCCATTAACTCAGCAATTGAAATATCAGGATTCTTACTTAAGCTAAGTACACCATTGATCAATTCTGTTAAGTTATGTGGTGGAATATTCGTTGCCATACCTACCGCGATACCTGATGCACCATTGGCTAACAAGTTAGGGAATCGAGCAGGTAAGACTGACGGCTCTCTTTCATTACCATCATAGTTATCGATAAAATCTATTGTATCTTTATTAATATCACGTAACAGTTCAAGTGTGATTTTAGTCATACGTGCTTCAGTATAACGCATTGCTGCTGCGCCATCTCCATCCATTGAACCAAAGTTACCTTGGCCATCAACAAGCGGATAACGATAACTGAAATCTTGAGCCATACGTACCATTGCTTCATAAATAGATGAGTCACCATGAGGGTGATATTTACCCATTACGTCACCAACGATACGTGCTGATTTTTTATATGATTTATCCGGTGTCATACCTTGTTCATTTAATCCATATAGTATACGACGATGTACTGGTTTTAAACCGTCACGAACATCTGGTAATGCACGAGCAACGATAACACTCATCGCATAATCTAAAAATGATTCACGCATTTCACTGGTAATATTTCGTTCATTTATTCTTGATTGAGGTAATTCAGCCATCAAGAGTTCCTCCTTCAAAAGTTCAGTTCACAGCGCTTAGAAGTCTAAGTTTGCATAAACTGCATTATCTTCTATAAATTGTCTACGGTTTTCTACAACGTCACCCATTAACATTTCAAATGTTTGGTCCGCTTCAATCGCATCTTCAAGTTTTACTTGTAAAAGAGCGCGGTGCTCAGGGTTCATTGTTGTTTCCCATAATTGATCTGCATTCATTTCTCCAAGACCTTTGTATCGTGCAATAGACCATTTTGGTGTTGGATTCAATTCAGATTTAAGTTTATCAAGTTCCCTATCATTGTATACATAATACTTTTGTTTACCTTGTGTCAGTTTATACAACGGTGGCTGTGCAATATACACATAGCCTGCTTCAATTAACGGTCTCATAAATCGATAGAAGAATGTTAATAACAATGTTCTAATATGCGCTCCATCCACATCGGCATCAGTCATAATGACGATTTTGTGATATCTTGCTTTCGCTAGATCAAAGTCGCCACCGATTCCTGTACCAAATGCTGTGATCATTTGACGAATTTCATTGTTATTCAAAATTCTATCTAATCGTGCCTTTTCAACATTTAATATCTTACCTCGTAATGGTAAAATCGCCTGCGTTCTAGAGTCACGACCAGATTTTGTAGACCCCCCGGCAGAGTCCCCTTCGACTAAGAAAATCTCACATTCTTCAGGACTTTTACTAGAGCAATCGGCTAATTTACCTGGAAGACTTGCTACATCTAACGCTGATTTACGACGTGTTACTTCACGCGCTTTTTTCGCAGCAACACGTGCACGTGCCGCCATAATACCTTTTTCAACCACTGTACGTGCGACTTGTGGATTTTCATATAAAAATCGTTCAAAGTGCTCTGAGAATAATTTATCTACAACTTGACGCACTTCAGAATTACCTAATTTTGTCTTCGTTTGACCTTCGAATTGAGGATCACCATGTTTGATAGATATAATTGCAGTCATACCTTCACGTGTATCTTCACCAGAAAGTCTATCTTTGTCTTCTTTCATAATCTTGCTACTTAAACCATAACTATTTAAGACACGCGTTAATGCACGTTTGAATCCGTCTTCATGCGTACCACCTTCGTACGTATGAATGTTATTTGCGTAAGTTAAAAGATTTGTGGCATATCCTGAGTTATATTGAATCGCAATTTCTACTTCAATATCATCTTTAGATTGATGAATATAAATCGGCTCATCATGAATAGGTTCTTTATTTTCGTTCAATAACTCAACATAAGATTTAATACCGCCCTCATAGTGATAGGAGTCTTCTCTAACGTTTTCTTCATCACGTTCATCTCTTAATGTGATTTGAATTCCTTTGTTTAAGAAAGCAAGCTCTCTAATACGTTGCTGTAATGTTTCATAGTTGTATACAGTTGTCTCTGTGAAGATTTCTCCATCTGCTTTAAAACGAATGACAGTACCTGTCTTATCAGTTGTGCCAACTTCTTTTAAGTCAAATTGAGGTACACCTTTTTTATATGCTTGATGATATATAGTCTCATTTCTGTGTACATATACTTCTAAGTCTTGTGACAATGCGTTTACAACTGATGAACCAACACCATGTAAACCACCAGATACTTTGTATCCGCCACCGCCAAATTTACCACCAGCATGTAAAACAGTTAAAATAACTTCGACAGCTGGACGTCCCATTTTTTCTTGAATATCAACTGGGATACCACGTCCGTTATCCGTTACTTTAATCCAGTTATCTTTTTCAATAACAACTTCAATTTGATTTGCATAACCAGCTAATGCTTCATCGATACTATTATCGACAATTTCCCACACTAAATGGTGCAAACCTCTCTCTGAAGTCGATCCTATATACATACCTGGTCTTTTACGTACTGCTTCTAAACCTTCTAATACTTGTATTTGCCCAGCACCATAATTATCCGTGTTGTTTACATCTGACAATGCAGTCACCATCGCTTTCTGTTACTTTATAATTTCACCTTGATTAATACGATACAATTTAGCGTTATTCATGATTTCATGATCAATACCATCTACAGATGTCGTAGTGACAAATGTTTGTACTTTATGCTGAATCGTACTTAATAAATGCGTTTGACGCGAATCATCTAATTCACTGAGTACATCGTCTAATAATAAGATGGGATATTCCCCAACTTCGATATTCATTAACTCAATTTCAGCTAATTTAATGGACAAAGCTGTTGTACGTTGCTGTCCTTGAGAACCATATGTTTGAGCATCCATGCCATTCACATCAAAACTTATATCATCTCGATGTGGTCCGAATAAGCTAATGCCTCGTTCTTTTTCTCTTTGCATATTATCGCTAAGAATAGACATAATTTCTTCAAGTCGTGTCGCTTCATTTTGAGCATAATCAAATTTAAGACTAGGTAAATAATTCAGCGACAACGCTTCTTTATCATTTGTGATACCAGCATGAATCGGTTTAGCTAACGACTCTAGCTCTTGAATAAAATGTGCACGTTTATCAGTTACTTTCATTGCATATTCAGCAAACTGCTGATTTAATACTTCCAACATTGTTAAGTCCTTTTTTTGGCCTAATTGTAACTGCTTTAAGTAATTATTCTTTTGCTTTAAAATACGTTGGTATTGAGCTAAATCATTTAAGTAAACAGCAGAAATTTGGCCCAACTCCATATCTATAAAGCGTCGTCTTATTTGAGGAGAGCCTTTTACAATATTCAAATCTTCTGGCGCAAATAGAACCACATTGAGGTGTCCAATATATTGAGTTAGACGACTTTGCTCTAAGTGATTCACTTTGACTTGTTTACCTTTTTTAGTTATAAACATTGTTAATGGCATCGTGCCGTGTCTATAACTAAGCTCACCTTCTATTTTAGCATAATCAGCATTAAAACGTATGAGTTCCTTATCATTACTCGTTCTATGACTTTTTGCTAAAGCTAAGGTATAAATTGATTCAAGTAAATTTGTCTTTCCTTGTGCATTTTCTCCAATGAGGATATTCACGTCAGGATGACATTTCAACGTAACCTCATCATAGTTACGATAATTTTCTAATTGGAGTGTATTTAACTTCATTGTTCACCTTGATGAATGATTAAGAAAGAACCAGCATCTTCAGGTAATTCTGGGATATCTATACGATCTTGATGTTCTAACTTTTTACCGCGACGTGTTTCACGCACTCCATTAATTAATACTTCAACGTCTTGCAAGAACCATTTTGCTTGACCACCAGATTCAATAATCCCTTCTGTTTTTAGAAATTGACCTAAATTAATGTCTCCTTCTACTACAACTTCTTGAACCAAAATAATCACTCCATTTCTTTGTATGTCATTAATATATTATACCTTTTTTTGTCACAAATTTCATTTAAAATAGAGGTGGAAACCGTTTACATATAAATAATTAATTCTTATTTTTTGGCAATACTGTCATTTTCAATTTTTTAACGCAATTTAACGGCGTTTAACTTTTATATTCAACT
>OKOF01000164.1_pt1 | contig 19446 bp, 15 predicted proteins | sample 1614051 | NCBI WGS metagenome assembly OKOF01 (sample SAMN04436902, study PRJEB24849) | human gut metagenome | biome: human gut; feature: NICU; material: stool | host: Homo sapiens | place: USA: Saint Louis, MO | collected 2012-03-21
ATCATGATTATGTCTTTTTATTTTTTAGCTTAGTCTATATAGTCACTTGTTTTATTTGAAATTAGGTCGTGTATAAATACTCTATGAGATAGTTTCTTTAATTACGACATCACAGTCGAATATGCTAAAATATATATAAATTAGTTCTGGAGGTTAAAATTGTGAATAAATTAGTATTAATCGATGGTAATAGCTTAAGTTTTAGAGCTTTTTATGCATTACCTTTGTTATCAAACAAAGCAGGCATTCATACCAATGCAGTATATGGTTTTGCAATGTTACTAGAGAAGATTTTAAAAGAAGAAAAGCCAAATCATTTTTTAGTAGCGTTTGATGCAGGTAAAACGACTTTCAGACATGAAAAATATAGTGAATATAAAGGTGGACGCCAGAAAACGCCGCCTGAACTAAGTGAGCAATTTCCTTATATACGCCAATTATTAGATGCTTATCATATTAAACGTTATGAATTAGATAACTATGAGGCAGATGATATTATCGGAACTTTAAGTAAAGAAGCAGATAAAGCGGGCTTTCAGACAATTATTATTACGGGAGACCGAGATTTAACACAACTTGCAACGGATAATGTAACCATTTATTACACTAAAAAAGGTGTTACTGATGTTGATCATTATACACCTGACTTTATTGCTGAAAAATACAACGGGTTAACACCTAATCAAATTATTGATATGAAGGGATTAATGGGAGATACTTCTGATAATATACCAGGTGTTGCAGGTGTTGGAGAGAAAACAGCAATAAAATTGCTGAACCAATTTGACACAGTAGAAGGTGTCTATGAACATTTAGATGAAATTTCAGGTAAAAAGTTAAAAGAAAAACTTCAAAATAGCAAAGAAGATGCATTAATGAGTAAAGAATTAGCAACGATTAATGTAGATAGTCCGATTGAAGTAAAACTTGAAGATACGTTAATGACTCATCAAGATGAACAACAAGAAAAAATCGAATTGTTTAAGAAGTTAGAATTCAAACAATTGTTGGCTGACATTGATCAATCAGCAAGCGTTGAAGATGCAATAGAAAAGACATTTGAAATTGAAACGTCTTTTGATAATGTTGATTTTACTTCATTGAAAGAAGCGGCCATCCATTTCGAATTAGACGGTGGTAACTATTTGCGAAATAATATTTTAAAATTCTCTTTATTTACAGGTGAGAAACATATTGTAATTAATGCGGATGACATAATTAATTATGCTGAACTAGTTTCATGGTTAGAAAATCCGAATACGAAAAAAGTCGTATATGATGCTAAAAAAACATATGTAGCATCACATAGATTGGGAATTGATATTCAAAATATTTCATTCGATATTATGTTGGCCAGTTATATAATTGATCCATCTCGTACGATTAGTGATGTTCAATCAGTTGTTTCATTGTACGGTCAAAGTTTTGTGAAAGACGATGTGAGTATATATGGAAAAGGTAAGAAATTTAAGGTACCTGAAGATGATGTTTTAAATCCATATGTTGCTTCTATTACTGATGCAATTTACTTTGCGAAACCAAATATGGATAAACAATTAGAAGAATACAATCAGGTAGAACTCTTAGCTGATTTAGAGCTACCGCTAGCTAAGATTTTAAGTGAAATGGAAGAAATTGGTATATATACAGATGTTCATGATTTAGAAGAAATGGAAAAAGAAATTCAAGAAAAATTAGACGTCTTGATTCGAAATATCCATGATGCAGCTGGTGAAGATTTTAATATAAATTCTCCTAAGCAATTAGGTGTTGTATTGTTTGAGACATTACAATTACCTGTTATTAAAAAGACGAAAACAGGATATTCTACTGCTGTAGATGTCTTAGAGCAATTGCAAGGTGAACATCCTATCATTGATTATATTTTAGAATATCGTCAATTATCTAAGTTACAGTCTACTTATGTTGAAGGATTGCAAAAGGTAATTAGTGATGATCAACGTATCCATACACGTTTCAACCAAACTTTAGCGCAAACTGGACGTTTATCAAGTGTAGATCCTAATTTACAAAATATTCCGGTTAGACTTGAAGAAGGGCGTAAAATAAGAAAAGCCTTTAAACCAACTTCAAAAGATAGCGTTATATTATCAGCAGATTATTCTCAAATTGAATTGCGTGTATTAGCACACATTACACAAGATGAGAGTATGAAAGAAGCATTTATCAACGGCGATGATATTCATACAGCAACTGCTATGAAAGTATTTGGTGTAGAAGCTGATCAAGTCGATAGTTTAATGCGTCGTCAAGCAAAAGCGGTTAACTTTGGAATTGTTTATGGGATAAGTGATTATGGCTTAAGTCAAAGTTTAGGTATTACCCGTAAAAAAGCAAAAGCATTCATTGATGATTATTTAGCTAGTTTCCCAGGTGTAAAACAATATATGTCTGATATTGTAAAAGATGCCAAAGCTTTAGGTTACGTGGAAACATTGCTACATCGTCGACGCTATATTCCTGATATTACGAGTCGTAACTTTAATTTACGCGGCTTTGCTGAACGTACTGCTATGAATACGCCAATACAAGGCAGTGCTGCAGATATCATTAAACTGGCAATGGTTAAATTTGCGCAAAAAATGAAAGAGACAACATATCAAGCTAAACTATTATTACAAGTACACGATGAATTAATTTTTGAAGTACCTAAGTCAGAAGTAGATTCATTTAGTGAATTTGTAGAAGAGATAATGGAAAATGCATTGCAATTAGATGTTCCATTAAAAGTAGACTCAAGTTATGGTGCAACTTGGTATGATGCAAAATAAAGTGAGGTTAATGGTATGCCTGAATTACCAGAAGTAGAACATGTAAAAAGAGGAATAGAACCCTACGTTATAAATCAAAAAATTGAACACGTTATATTTTCGGATAAAGTAATCGAAGGTAAAACTCAAGGCAAGGAAACAATTATAAAAGGAATTGAACTAGATACTTTTAAAACTTTATCGGAAGGCTATACCATTACTAATGTAGAACGAAGAAGTAAATATATCGTTTTTCAGCTAGATAATAAACGAGAACAACGTACATTAATTAGCCATTTAGGTATGGCGGGTGGTTTTTTCATTGTAGATGAACTTGAAGATATTATGATACCTAATTATCGTAAGCATTGGCATGTTATTTTTGAGCTGTCAAATGACAAAAAGTTAATTTATTCAGATATACGTCGTTTTGGAGAAATGAGAAATGTTGCGTCTGTAGCATCTTATCCTTCATTTTTAGAAATAGCGCCTGAACCTTTTACAAATGAAGCATTGACGTATTATTTAAATCGAATTCATCAACAGTCTAATAAGAATAAACCAATCAAACAAGTGATTTTGGATCATAAAGTAATTGCAGGTTGCGGAAATATTTACGCATGTGAAGCGTTGTTTCGTGCAGGTGTTTTACCAGATAAAAAAGTAAAAGACTTAACACACCAACAACAAGAAATGGTTTTTTATTATGTTAGAGAAGTACTAGAAGAAGGTATTAAGCATGGCGGTACAAGTATTTCAGATTATCGTCATGCTGATGGAAAAACTGGTGAGATGCAATTGCATCTTAATGTATATAAGCAGCCGGTATGCAAAGTGTGTGGAAGTCAAATTGAAACAAAAATCATCGCGACAAGAAATAGTCATTATTGTCCAGTATGTCAAAAATAAAGAAAGAGTGAAATTATGCCGAAAGTTATTGGTCTAACAGGTGGAATCGCCTCAGGAAAATCAACAGTATCAGAACTCTTATCCGTATTCGGTTTTAAAGTAGTAGATGCTGATAAAGCAGCCAGGGAAGCTGTTAAAAAGGGGAGTAAAGGTTTAGCTCAAGTACGAGAAGTCTTTGGTGATGAAGCAATTGATGAAAATGGTGAGATGAATCGTCGTTATATGGGTGATTTAGTGTTTAACCATCCAGAAAAACGCTTAGAATTAAATGCTATCATACATCCTATCGTGCGAGATATTATGGAAGAAGAAAAGCAAGAATATTTAAAACAAGGATATAATGTAATCATGGATATTCCATTATTATTTGAAAATGAATTGGAAAATACAGTAGACGAAGTGTGGGTTGTATACACATCTGAAAGTATACAAATGGATCGTTTAATGCAACGTAATAATTTGTCATTAGAAGATGCAAAAGCTCGTGTCTATAGCCAAATTTCTATTGATAAAAAAAGCCGAATGGCCGATCATGTTATCGATAATTTAGGGGATAAACTTGAATTAAAACAAAACCTTGAGAGATTGTTAGTAGAAGAAGGTTATATTGAAAAACCGAATTACGGAGAAGAAGATTAATATTGCACTATAAATAAGTCATTACTTTACGTACACGTTGATGTATGTAAGTAATGACTATTTTTTTATAAAAAAGATAAATAAATCAACCGAAAACGCTTTCAAATTTCATATAATATGCTATACTAATTCCATAAAGTATAACACATAAAAATCAAGGGGTGCTTTTAATGTCAACGAATATTGCAATTAATGGTATGGGTAGAATTGGAAGAATGGTATTACGTATTGCATTACAAAATAAAAATTTAAATGTAGTAGCGATAAATGCTAGTTATCCACCCGAAACAATTGCACATTTAATCAATTACGATACAACACATGGAAAATATAATCTAAAAGTTGAACCGATTGAAAATGGATTGCAAGTTGGTGATCATAAAATTAAATTGGTTGCTGATCGCAATCCTGAAAACTTGCCATGGAAAGAATTAGATATCGATATTGCTATAGATGCAACTGGTAAATTTAATCATGGTGATAAAGCCATCGCACATATTAAAGCAGGTGCCAAAAAAGTATTGTTAACTGGTCCTTCAAAAGGTGGACATGTTCAAATGGTAGTTAAAGGCGTAAATGATGACCAATTAGATATAGAATCATTTGACATTTTTAGTAATGCTTCATGTACTACTAATTGCATTGGTCCAGTTGCAAAAGTTTTAAATAATCAGTTTGGAATAGTTAATGGTTTAATGACTACTGTTCACGCTATTACAAATGACCAAAAAAATATTGATAATCCACATAAAGATTTAAGACGTGCACGCTCGTGTAATGAAAGCATTATTCCTACTTCTACTGGTGCGGCGAAAGCTTTAAAAGAAGTATTACCAGAATTAGAAGGTAAATTACACGGCATGGCATTACGTGTACCAACAAAGAATGTATCGCTCGTTGATTTAGTTGTTGATTTAGAAAAAGAAGTAACTGCAGAGGAAGTAAACCAAGCTTTTGAAAATGCAGGTTTAGAAGGTATCATTGAAGTCGAACATCAACCACTAGTGTCTGTTGATTTTAATACTAATCCACATTCAGCTATTATTGATGCAAAATCAACAATGGTTATGTCAGGGAATAAAGTAAAAGTTATTGCTTGGTATGATAATGAATGGGGTTATTCAAATAGAGTTGTAGATGTTGCTGAGCAAATTGGAGCACTTCTGACATCAAAAGAAACTGTAAGTGCAAGTTAATACAATTATTTAATAGCCTAACTCTGACTTCGGAGTTAGGTTTTTTATTTTTAATACAATAATATTGTCATGCATATTACTTATTAAGTAACGATATAATGTTTTTTATTGTTTCATTATTTGGTTAAATGAATTAAATTGAGGGATTCTTTTTTCATCTCTAGATTTATAGTATAATTAGGCATAATCAAAATAAAGAGGGTGATGTAATGAAATGCCCGAAATGTAATTCTACACAATCTAAAGTTGTAGATTCAAGGCATGCCGATGAATTAAATGCCATTCGAAGACGAAGAGAATGTGAAAATTGTGGAACACGTTTCACTACATTTGAACATATCGAAGTTAGTCAGCTTATAGTTGTGAAAAAAGATGGCACAAGAGAGCAGTTTTCAAGAGAAAAAATACTTAATGGACTTGTGCGTTCTTGTGAGAAACGACCAGTTAGATATCAACAACTTGAAGACATAACAAACAAGGTTGAATGGCAATTACGAGATGAAGGTCATACGGAAGTGTCTTCACGAGATATAGGTGAACACGTTATGAACTTGTTAATGCATGTTGATCAAGTTTCATATGTTAGATTTGCATCAGTCTATAAAGAATTTAAAGATGTTGATCAATTGTTAGCATCGATGCAAGGGATTTTAAGCGAAAACAAACGGAGTGATGCTTAAATGGGACGACAAGCCTTTGAATTCGGCTTAAGACCAAAGGATCAATTCAAAGTTATGCAACACTTTGATTTAAATACGAATCATTTAGAGGTATTGAATCGACTGTATACACCGCTAATTGGAACACAAGCAGTGGGTTTATACCATTTTATGACTCAATTCGTTAAAGAAAGTCATAATGAAACATTGATTCTTTCTCATTATATTTTTATGAATGAACTTAAAATTAATTTACTAGAGTTTAGACAACAAATGGACTTACTTGAAGCGATTGGATTGTTAAAGGCGTTTGTCAAACATGATGAACAAGAAACACAATTTGTTTACCAATTAATTCAACCGCCTTCAGCACATTTATTTTTTAATGATCCAATGTTGTCAATCTTTTTATATAGTGAAGTCGAGCATCGTCGATTTCATGAGTTGAAGAAATACTTTGAGTACCAACAAATTGATTTGAGTGAATTTAAACAGGTAACGAGACAATTTACTGATGTTTTTAAAGTGCCGTCTACAAAAATAGATATCGATACAAGTGATATTCCGATTAATGAACCGTACCAAGGAATCGATTTATCAAATGAATCTTTTGATTTTGAAATGTTGAGACAAATGTTAGGTAAACATTTTATTAGTCAAGACATTGTTACCAAAGATGCAAAGCGTTTAATTACACAACTCGCGACTTTATATGGTTTAACAGCAGATGGCATGAAGCATGTTATTTTAAATTCAATTACAAGTGGACAACAGTTATCCTTTGAAGAAATGCGTAAACAAGCACGCTCGTATTACTTAATGGAACACGAAAATCAAATGCCTAAATTACAGGTGAAATCTCCTGCTACATCATCTTCGACGGGTAAATCTTCAGAAGTGAATCCAAAGCCACAAAGTGATGAATGGTTTGAATTACTTGAACAAACGAGTCCAATTGATATGTTAGCTTCTTGGTCTGAATCAGAACCAACTATATCGCAAAAAGCAATGGTTGAAGAACTAATTGAACGTGAAAAAATGTCTTTTGGCGTCATTAATATTTTGTTGCAATTTGTCATGTTAAAAGAAGATATGAAACTTCCTAAAGCGTATATTTTGGAAATAGCATCAAATTGGAAGAAAAAAGGTATTAAGACAGCTAAAGAAGCATATAATTACGCTAAAAAAGTTAATCAACCTAAAAATGAGGGGTCTAGCGGAAATTACCAAAAGCGTGGTTCATACTATGGGCAGCGTAATCGCATTTCAAAAGAAAAAACACCTAAATGGTTAGAAAATAGAGATAAACCTAGTGAACAAGATTCGGCTAAAGATAATAGCGTAGATGATCAACAATTAGAGCAAGATCGACAAGCATTTCTAGATAAATTATCTAAAAAATGGGAGGAGGACAGTCAATAATGAAGCAATTTAAAAGTATAATTAACACGTCGCAGGACTTTGAAAAAAGAATAGAAAAGATAAAAAAAGAAGTAATCAATGACCCAGATGTTAAGCAATTTTTGGAAGCGCATCGAGCTGAATTAACGAATGCTATGATTGATGAAGACTTAAATGTGTTACAAGAGTATAAAGATCAACAAAAACATTATGACGGTCATAAATTTGCTGATTGTCCAAATTTCGTAAAGGGGCATGTGCCTGAGTTATATGTTGATAATAACCGAATTAAAATACGCTATTTACAATGTCCATGTAAAATCAAGTACGACGAAGAACGCTTTGAAGCTGAGCTAATTACATCTCATCATATGCAACGAGATACTTTAAACGCCAAATTGAAAGATATTTATATGAATCATCGAGACCGTCTTGATGTAGCTATGGCAGCAGATGATATTTGTACAGCAATAACTAATGGGGAACAAGTGAAAGGCCTTTACCTTTATGGTCCATTTGGGACAGGTAAATCTTTTATTCTAGGTGCAATTGCGAATCAGCTCAAATCTAAGAAGGTACGTTCGACAATTATTTATTTACCGGAATTTATTAGAACATTAAAAGGTGGCTTTAAAGATGGTTCTTTTGAAAAGAAATTACATCGCGTAAGAGAAGCAAACATTTTAATGCTTGATGATATTGGGGCTGAAGAAGTGACTCCATGGGTGAGAGATGAGGTAATTGGACCTTTGCTACATTATCGAATGGTTCATGAATTACCAACATTCTTTAGTTCTAATTTTGACTATAGTGAATTGGAACATCATTTGGCGATGACTCGTGATGGTGAAGAGAAGACTAAAGCAGCACGTATTATTGAACGTGTCAAATCTTTGTCAACACCATACTTTTTATCAGGAGAAAATTTCAGAAACAATTGAATTTTAAAATGATTGGTGTATAATGAATACAAATCTAAATCGTTTAAATGATTGAAGACAAGATGATCTAATCAATATTACACAGAAAGCCATTGTTTGATGAGAATATGGTTAATAAATTAGATGATTACTACTTCATTTATGGTATTTGTAATGAATACCCGGCTCAAGACCGTTATCTTAAGCAGAGATATTTAATACATAACTTGTATTAAATAACTAGGGTGGTACCACGACGATCTCGTCCCTTGTATAGGGGCGGGATTTTTTGTTTTTTTTAGACAAAAATGTTCGTTGGTGTCATAAATTCCCTGTTTATTGTTAATAGGTTTAATGTTAAAACGATGATTGTTGTTCAATTTTTTAACGAGGTCAGATAAAAGTATTTATAAAGCAAATAGGAGGGTTTAACATGGAACAAATTAATATTCAATTTCCAGATGGTAATAAAAAGGCGTTTGATAAAGGTACTACTACTGAAGATATAGCACAATCAATTAGTCCTGGATTACGTAAAAAAGCTGTTGCCGGCAAATTTAACGGGCAACTTGTAGATTTAACTAAACCGCTTGAAACTGATGGATCAATTGAAATTGTGACACCAGGTAGTGAAGAAGCGTTAGAGGTACTACGTCATTCTACTGCACATTTAATGGCACATGCGATTAAAAGATTATATGGTAATGTTAAATTTGGTGTAGGTCCTGTAATAGAAGGTGGCTTCTACTATGACTTCGACATTGACCAAAACATCTCATCTGATGACTTTGAACAAATTGAAAAAACAATGAAACAAATCGTTAACGAAAATATGAAAATCGAACGAAAAGTGGTTTCACGAGATGAAGCGAAAGAGTTATTCAGCAATGATGAATACAAATTAGAATTAATCGACGCGATTCCTGAAGATGAAAATGTAACATTATATAGTCAAGGTGATTTTACTGATTTATGTCGTGGAGTTCACGTTCCATCAACAGCTAAAATTAAAGAGTTTAAACTATTATCTACAGCAGGTGCATACTGGCGTGGAGATAGTAACAACAAAATGTTACAACGTATTTATGGTACTGCTTTCTTTGATAAAAAAGAATTAAAAGCACATTTACAAATGTTAGAAGAGCGTAAAGAACGTGATCATCGTAAAATTGGTAAAGAGTTAGAATTATTCACAAATAGCCAATTAGTTGGTGCTGGTTTGCCATTATGGTTACCTAACGGTGCAACAATTAGACGTGAAATTGAACGTTACATTGTTGATAAAGAAGTGAGCATGGGGTATGACCACGTTTATACACCAGTACTTGCTAATGTTGATTTATACAAAACATCTGGTCACTGGGATCACTATCAAGAAGATATGTTCCCACCAATGCAGTTAGATGAAACTGAATCTATGGTCTTACGTCCAATGAACTGTCCACATCATATGATGATTTATGCGAATAAACCACACTCATATCGTGAATTACCTATCCGTATCGCTGAGCTAGGAACGATGCATAGATATGAAGCAAGTGGTGCTGTATCAGGATTACAACGTGTTCGTGGTATGACTTTAAATGATTCACATATCTTTGTTCGACCTGATCAAATTAAAGAAGAATTCAAACGCGTTGTAAACATGATTATTGATGTATATAAAGACTTTGGTTTCGAGGATTATAGCTTTAGATTAAGTTATAGAGACCCTGAAGATAAAGAAAAGTACTTTGATGATGATGACATGTGGAATAAAGCTGAAAATATGCTTAAAGAGGCAGCTGATGAGCTTGGCTTATCGTACGAAGAAGCGATTGGTGAAGCGGCATTCTATGGTCCGAAACTAGATGTTCAAGTTAAAACAGCGATGGGTAAAGAAGAGACATTATCAACAGCACAGCTTGATTTCTTATTACCAGAACGTTTTGATTTAACTTATATTGGTCAAGATGGTGAACATCATCGTCCAGTTGTTATTCATCGTGGTGTTGTATCAACAATGGAACGATTTGTAGCATTTTTAACTGAAGAAACTAAAGGTGCATTCCCAACTTGGTTAGCGCCAAAACAAGTTCAAATCATTCCAGTTAACGTTGATTTACATTATGATTATGCGCGTCAATTACAAGATGAATTGAAATCTCAAGGCGTTCGTGTAAGTATTGATGACCGTAATGAAAAAATGGGTTATAAAATTAGAGAAGCTCAAATGCAAAAAATACCTTATCAAATCGTAGTTGGGGATAAGGAAGTTGAAAATAATCAAGTGAATGTGCGTCAATATGGATCGCAAGACCAAGAAACAGTTGAAAAAGATGAATTTATCTGGAATCTAGTTGATGAAATTCGTTTGAAAAAACATAGATAGACAGTTGTCGCAATAAAATGCTTTGAAACTTTTATTGCGTATCAAGTTTTACAGGGTTGATTATGCGTGATGAATCCTGTATATTACAAGTTAGTTAAAATATTAAATTGAGTTAGAGGTTGCATGTTTAATTAGTAACTTGTCAGAAGTATTTATGGTACATAAGTTGAACAAGTGAAAGGTAAAGATGCCGAAATAGATATAAACCATAAATTATATCTATTGGGACAGTTTTCGAATAGGAACTGTACTGTCACAGAATGTGATGTGCTACCTTATATAGATAATTGCCAAAGTGGTTGCATATCTTAAAGGTATGTAGCCACTTTTTTACTTTTAATATCTTTGAAAGAAAATTAAAGTGGGTATGAAAGTAAATAAAGGTTATTTATTTCTTGGCCTCTAAAACATGGAAAGGGAGCTTATATGTCAAAAGTTCAAAATGAAAGTAACAATGTTGTCAAAAGGGGACTTAAAGATCGTCATATTTCTATGATTGCGATTGGTGGTTGTATTGGTACAGGTTTATTTGTAACTTCTGGTGGAGCAATTCATGATGCAGGTGCTTTGGGTGCATTAATAGGATACGCAATTATCGGAATAATGGTATTTTTCTTAATGACGTCACTTGGCGAAATGGCTACTTATTTGCCAGTATCAGGCTCATTTAGTACATATGCTACAAGATTTGTTGATCCATCTTTAGGGTTTGCGCTTGGTTGGAACTATTGGTTTAACTGGGTAGTAACTGTAGCAGCAGATATTACGATTGCAGCACAAGTCATTCAATATTGGACACCATTACAAGGCATACCAGCTTGGGCATGGAGTGCGTTGTTCTTAGTTATAATTTTTAGTCTGAATTCGTTATCGGTTCGCGTCTATGGTGAAAGTGAATACTGGTTGGCATTGATAAAAGTGGTTACAGTTATTGTTTTCATTGCAATTGGTTTATTAACGATTGTCGGAATCATGGGTGGTCATGTTGTAGGATTCGAAATATTTAATAAAGGTGAAGGACCTATTTTAGGTGGCAACCTAGGAGGAAGTTTGTTATCTATTCTAGGTGTATTCTTAATCGCTGGTTTCTCATTCCAAGGTACTGAGTTAATTGGTATTACGGCTGGTGAATCAGAAAATCCTGAACGTGCTGTGCCAAAAGCGATTAAACAAGTTTTCTGGAGAATTTTATTATTTTACATTTTAGCCATTTTTGTTATCGGTATGTTAATTCCTTATGATAGTAGTGCATTAATGGGTGGTAGTGATAATGTAGCAACGTCTCCATTCACATTAGTGTTTAAAAATGCTGGATTTGCGTTTGCAGCATCATTTATGAATGCAGTCATTTTAACGTCTGTGTTATCAGCAGGTAACTCTGGTATGTATGCTTCAACTCGAATGCTATATTCAATGAGTAAAGATAAATTAGCGTTTGAAGCATTTGGTAAAACGAATAAAAACGGTGTGCCATATATGTCGTTACTTGTTACAGCAATCATTGTAGTGATTATTTTCGTATTACAAAGCCTTACAAAAGGTGCATACGAATATATCGTTGCAGCAAGTGGTTTAACTGGTTTTATTGCTTGGGTAGGTATCGCAGTGAGTCATTATCGATTTAGAAGAGCATTTGATAAACAAAATTATGACAAATCTAAATTAAAATATACTGCTAAATTATTCCCATTCGGACCATTATTTGCTGGCTTTTTATGTATTGTAGTAATTATTGGTCAAGATGTTGACTTTATTAAAACAGGAGATTTTAATTTTAGTCGCTTCTTAATTACGTATATGGGAATCCCAGTATTTTTAGCATTCTTTATTTATCATAAGCTTCGATATAAAACGAAAAAAATTCCATTAGAACAAGTAGATTTACGTCAAGACGTGTCAATGGATGAAATAAAAGGTTAAAATAAAAATAATTACAGTTATGGTGTTGACTTAAATGTGAATTGTTGATATGATTAACAACGTTGAATACGAAACGAACCAAGTAGAAGCACCCGCTTCTCACCTGTAGCGACGCATAAAGCAGTTGGCAGGTTAATCACATTACACATAACTGTGTATTAGGAAGAGCGGGTATTTTATACCTGCTCTTCCTTTTTGCTTGGTGCAAATTTCGTAAAAATTTTGGAGGTGTCAACCATAGCAAAAGATCAAACTCAAATCAATGACAAAATTCGTTCAAAAGAATTACGTTTAATCGGTCAAGATGGTGAACAAATTGGTGTTAAATCTAAACGTGAAGCTTTAGAAATGGCTGAACGTGTAGATTTAGACTTAGTGGTCGTTGCACCGAATGCGAAACCACCAGTTGCAAGAATTATGGATTACGGTAAATTCAAATTCGAACAACAGAAAAAAGAAAAAGAAATGAAAAAGAAACAAAAAATTATCAATGTTAAAGAAATTCGTTTAAGTCCAACAATTGAGGAACATGATTTCCAAACTAAGTTGAAAAACGGACGTAAATTCTTAACTAAAGGCGATAAATGTAAAGTATCTATTCGTTTCAGAGGGCGTGCCATTACGCATAAGGAAATTGGTCAACGTGTGCTAGAAAAATATGCAGATGAATGCAAAGATATAGCAACAGTTGAACAAAAACCTAAAATGGACGGGCGTCAAATGTTTATCATGTTAGCGCCAACAGCTGAAAAATAATTAAAGCTATTACAGGAGGACTTATATTATGCCAAAAATGAAAACTCACCGCGGAGCAGCTAAACGTGTTAAAAGAACTGCTTCAGGTCAATTAAAACGTTCAAGAGCTTTCACATCTCACTTATTCGCAAACAAGAGCACTAAACAAAAACGTCAATTACGTAAAGCTAGATTAGTGTCTAAGAGCGACATGAAACGTGTAAAACAATTATTAGCATACAAAAAATAAGAACAAATACAGAAATCGGTAGGAATTACCTAAGGAGGAATTTTTTATGCCACGAGTTAAAGGTGGAACAGTAACAAGAGCGCGTCGTAAAAAAACGATTAAATTAGCTAAAGGTTACTTCGGTTCAAAACATACATTATACAAAGTAGCTAAGCAACAAGTAATGAAATCAGGTCAATACGCTTTCCGTGACCGTCGTCAACGTAAACGTGACTTCCGTAAATTATGGATTACACGTATCAACGCAGCAGCTCGTCAACATGAAATGAGCTACTCACGTTTAATGAACGGTTTGAAAAAAGCTGGTATCGACATTAACCGTAAAATGTTATCAGAAATTGCAATTTCTGACGAAAAAGCATTTGCTCAATTAGTAACTAAAGCTAAAGATGCTTTAAAATAATAACACTTATAAAAAAGAGATGGCATTGTCATCTCTTTTTTATTTTTTAAATAGCAAAATGCCACATTTAATCGCTAAAATATGACATATTTGCTAAAATGCATTTAAGAGAACAAACATTAAAGTGAGGAGTTTTATACGATGTCTAAATTTGATGAACAAATCATTGTAGTACCTAGAGAAATTATTTTTAATAATGAAAAGAATACTTTCAATGGGTTTTTAAATAAGAATAAACTAGAAGGTCAAAATATTTTTGATGCGCTAAGTCAATATGAAGTTAAGCGACGCGGCGATATGGAAGAGGATCCATCATATAAACAACTCATTTCTTATTGTTTACTTGAAAATGAGCATGGCGAGATATTAGTGTATGAACGATTATCTGGCGGTGGAGAAGCTCGATTGCATGGACAATCTTCAATAGGTGTAGGCGGTCATATGAATGATGTTCCAGGAGCAGAATCTATTAACGAAGTATTGAGAGTTAATGCACAGAGAGAATTAGAAGAAGAAGTAGGTTTAAGTGAGCAAGATTCACAAAATATGGAATATATCGGTTTTATTAATGACGATAATAACGAAGTGGGCAAGGTACATATTGGTGTTGTATTTAAAATCACTGTAAGTACGAATGATGTAGAAGCTAAAGAAACAGATACTTTACGAATAAAATGGGTTGAAAAAGGCAACATAGAGTCATATGATGATTTCGAGACGTGGAGCGCATTAATCCTTCAAGATTTATAATCAAACGAGGTGACATATATGTCAGATATTATTCAGTTTCCTAACTCTTCGAAAAAGTTATATAAAGATATAAAACGTGCTGAACAAGACCAAAATTATGAACTGATGTATGAATATATTGTACAATATGAACGTCAATTTGAACTCACTGAAGAAATAGCAATGATGAAATGCCGTATGTTATATGAGACGGGGTCATTTCTTGAATTAAGAGAAGAAACAATTGTCTTATTGAAAACTGGCATACAACAATATGATGCATTGATGATTTATTATGTGAAAAGTTTGATAGGATTGGGACAATATTTTGAAGCGGTAGAAGTAATTCATCAAATTATTGATGAAGTCAAAGATCACAAAACAAGAATGGCATTACATCCTCTTAAAGAATTTGCTAAGTCAAAATTAATTGAAGATGAAAAACGATTGACTCAGTCATTAACTGATTTTGATACGTTATCAATGAGGGAACAGACGCACTTGATTTTGAAGTTAATTGACAATGGTCATTTTCAATTTCAAGAAACGGTATTATATATATTAAAATCTAATACGTACAGTTATAACCTAATTAGTTTAATGATTGAGTATTTAAGGTTCGCAAATTGTACACAAGAACTGACAATTGAAAAGTATGGTATGGATATAACTTTTGTACCAGCTAATTTAAAAGGGCTAGAACATACAACACTGAAAGAAAAAGTTATACCTAACGTTATGGAAACATTAAATGAAGGTGCTTTACATATCGCTGAAGAAGCACACCATATTATGAATAATCACTCTATCATGATTTATCCAATTGATATTGAAACTTTGTTTGAAACGAATAAATGGATTAATGCATACGAATGTTATTTCAAAAATATGTTAGGACTTAAATGTGAATTACAAAGTATCGATGCATTTAATTTTATTCAGCAATTAGATTTGAATAATAATAGTTAAATTGTTGCAAAATAACACCCAGCATTTTAATATAGTTTTGACGAAAAAAGTTGATTTACAAATATATAAACGTTGTGATTTCAATGTTTGTATAGGGAATAGACCTATGATATAATAGGGAAGTTGAAAAAATAAATTAGTTAATCATGGAGGTATATATACATGACAGCAACTTGGGAAAAAAAGGAAGGTAACGAAGGTTTATTAACAGTTACTGTTCCTGCAGAAAAAGTAAACAAAGCGTTAGATCAAGCATTTAAAAAAGTGGTTAAACAAATTAACGTACCTGGATTCCGTAAAGGTAAAGTACCACGTCCAATTTTTGAACAACGCTTTGGTGTAGAAGCATTATATCAAGATGCTATCGACATTTTATTACCAGATGCTTATGGTGAAGCAATTGACGAAACTGATATTAAACCAGTTGCACAACCAGAAGTAAGTGTTACTCAAATTGAAAAAGGTAAAGATTTCATTTTTGAAGCAACAGTTACAGTTGAGCCAGAAGTTAAATTAGGAGACTATAAAGGTCTTGAAATTGAAAAACAAGAAACTGAATTATCTGATGATGAGTTACAAGAAGCAATTGACCACAGCTTAGGACATTTAGCTGAAATGGTAGTTAAAGAAGATGGTGTTGTTGAAAATGGCGACACAGTTAACATCGACTTTAGTGGTTCAGTTGACGGAGAAGAATTCGAAGGTGGACAAGCTGAAGGTTACGATTTAGAAATCGGTTCAGGTTCATTCATTCCTGGTTTCGAAGAGCAATTAGAAGGTATGAAAGTTGACGAAGAAAAAGATGTTGTCGTAACATTCCCAGAAGAATACCATGCTGAAGAATTAGCTGGTAAAGAAGCAACTTTCAAAACAAAAGTTAACGAAATTAAATTTAAAGAAGTTCCAGAATTAACTGATGAAATTGCTAATGAATTAGATGCAGAAGCAAATACAGTAGACGAGTACAAAGAAAACTTACGTAAACGTTTAGCTGAACAAAAAGCTACAGATGCAGAAAATGTTGAAAAAGAAGAAGCGATTACTAAAGCTACTGATAATACAACAATCGATATTCCTGAAGCAATGGTTAATACTGAATTAGATCGTATGGTGTCTGAATTTGCACAAAGAATTCAACAACAAGGTTTAGATTTACAAACGTACTTCCAAATCTCAGGTCAAGATGAATCTCAATTAAGAGAGCAAATGAAAGACGATGCAGAACAACGTGTTAAAACTAACTTAACTTTAACTGCAATCGCTGAAGCTGAAAAAATCGAAGCTACTGATGAAGATATCGATAAAGAATTAGAAAAAATGAGTAAACAATTTAATATCTCAGTTGAAGATATCAAAAATACTTTAGGTAATACTGATATCATTAAAAATGATGTTCGTATTCAAAAAGTTATCGATTTATTAAGAGATAACGCAAAGTTCGTTGAAGGAACTAAAGAAGATTAATCTTCATTAAATATTAAATTACAAAAATGAGTAGCAGATGCATAGCTTATGTATCTGCTACTATTCTTTAAGCAAAAAGTTTGTATGTTAATATGTTGCATTGTAATATCCAATCTAGTATAGTCTTTAACGAATAGGGGTGTAAAAAGAATGTTTAAATTCAATGAAGATGAAGAAAATTTGAAATGCTCTTTCTGCGGAAAAGACCAAGATCAAGTAAAAAAACTTGTAGCAGGAAGTGGTGTATATATTTGTAATGAGTGTATTGAATTATGCTCAGAAATCGTCGAAGAAGAATTAGCTCAAAACACTTCTGAAGCGATTACAGAATTACCTACTCCTAAAGAAATTATGGATCATTTAAACGAATATGTTATTGGTCAAGAAAAAGCTAAAAAATCTTTAGCTGTGGCTGTTTATAACCACTATAAGCGTATTCAACAATTAGGACCAAAAGAAGATGATGTTGAGTTACAAAAAAGTAACATTGCCTTAATTGGGCCAACAGGTAGTGGTAAAACATTATTAGCTCAAACATTAGCCAAGACGTTGAATGTACCATTTGCAATTGCAGATGCGACAAGTTTAACTGAAGCTGGTTATGTAGGCGATGATGTTGAAAATATCTTGTTGAGATTAATTCAAGCAGCTGACTTTGACATTGATAAAGCCGAAAAAGGTATTATTTATGTAGATGAAATTGATAAAATTGCACGTAAATCTGAAAACACATCTATAACACGTGACGTTTCAGGTGAAGGTGTTCAACAAGCATTGCTTAAAATCTTAGAAGGTACAACTGCAAGTGTTCCACCACAAGGTGGACGCAAACATCCAAACCAAGAAATGATTCAAATTGATACAACAAATATCTTATTTATTCTTGGTGGTGCCTTTGATGGTATTGAAGAAGTGATTAAGCGCCGCCTTGGTGAAAAAGTTATTGGTTTCTCAAGCAATGAAGCTGATAAATATGATGAACAAGCATTATTAGCACAAATTCGCCCAGAAGATTTGCAAGCCTATGGTTTGATTCCTGAATTTATCGGACGTGTGCCAATTGTAGCTAATTTAGAAACATTAGATGTAACTGCGTTGAAAAACATCTTAACGCAACCTAAAAATGCACTTGTGAAACAATATACTAAAATGCTGGAATTAGATGATGTAGATTTAGAGTTCACTGAAGAAGCTTTATCAGCAATTAGTGAAAAAGCAATTGAAAGAAAAACAGGTGCGCGTGGTTTACGTTCAATCATAGAAGAATCGTTAATCGATATTATGTTTGATGTGCCTTCTAACGAAAATGTAACGAAGGTAGTTATTACAGCACAAACAATTAATGAAGAAACTGAACCAGAATTATACGACGCAGAAGGTAATTTAATTAATAATAGTAAAACATCAGCTTAATCATTGATGTGTTATAAAAGTGAAAAGCTCCAATCAAAGTTGACGCTCAAATAGTTTAACTTTGATCGGAGCTTTTTTATAATGTATACCGAAAGGTTCAAATATTATATAATGGTAAAGTTGAAAGAGAATATAAAAAAGTGAGGATATAAAATGAAAGTTAATCCTAATAATATAGAATTAATCATTAGTGCAGTAAAGGAAGAACAATATCCAGAAACAGAATTGTCTGAAGTTGCACTGAGCGGTCGATCTAATGTAGGTAAGTCTACATTTATCAATAGTATGATTGGCAGAAAAAATATGGCACGTACATCACAGCAACCCGGCAAAACGCAAACGTTAAATTTTTATAATATAGATGAACAACTTATTTTTGTGGATGTTCCAGGATATGGATATGCTAAAGTAAGTAAAACACAACGTGAAAAATTTGGGAAAATGATTGAGGAATATATAACTAAGAGAGAGAATTTGCAATTAGTTATTCAATTAGTTGATTTAAGACATGATCCAACACAAGATGATATCTTAATGTACAATTATTTGAAACATTTTGATATTCCTACTTTAGTTATATGCACTAAAGAAGACAAAATTCCAAAAGGTAAAGTTCAAAAGCATATTAAAAATATTAAGACACAATTAGATATGGACCCAGACGATACAATTGTAAGTTATTCATCAATTCAAAATA
>OKOF01000165.1_pt1 | contig 19379 bp, 20 predicted proteins | sample 1614051 | NCBI WGS metagenome assembly OKOF01 (sample SAMN04436902, study PRJEB24849) | human gut metagenome | biome: human gut; feature: NICU; material: stool | host: Homo sapiens | place: USA: Saint Louis, MO | collected 2012-03-21
CAAGCGCATTTTCGTTCAGTCAACTACTGCCAATATAACTTCGTAGAGCATAGAATATTGATTTATGTACCGGCCTGTTGAACAACTATGTCATAAATAAAAGCCCCCTTTTAACAATATGCACTTACATGTTGTGGTAAAGGGGGCTCTCATTTTCTTCGACTATTAAAATGGATTTTATTTTCAAATGTGTAAACTAGACAAACACTGCCTGATACACGTACAAAATAATGATACTAATAATGATTGTTAAATTGGTCGTCATACCTATAAATGGCAGTGTTCGATATTTAAACTGAATACCATAAGAAATAATTGCGACACCAACCGGGAACATCCAAGTGACCAACAATGTCGTCTTAATCATATCATCTGATACCGGTAACAACACATGTACTAACAATCCCGCAACTAATGCTAATCCATAATGCAAACATAAATATTTAATAGTAGCAGGTATATACTTTCTTTCCAGAGTAAAATTCAACATGACACCTAGCAAAATCATTGATAACGGCATATTTGCATGGGAAAGTATGCTAAAGAAATCGATTGCCACATGTGGTAAATGGATGTGACTTATATTCAATATAAACATTACAATGTATGTAACGAGTGGCACTGATTGTAATAATTTCTTACCTAAATATTTAAAATCGAATTGATCACTACCTTCACTAAAGTAGCTACCTACAAAGTAAGTAATTCCAAACATCACAAAGGCACCACCTATATCAGCCATACCAAAATAAATAAGTCCCGTTTTAGGCCATATCACTTCAATTAGTGGATATGCAAACAATCCAATATTCATAGCACCAGTCATCATACCTACTGATCCACGCATGTGATTATCATATTTTCTAAAAAACCAGACAGCAATCATTTTCGCCACAATACCATATATAATCATTAAAATTGGTAAAATGGAGAATGACAATTTTAATTCTGCACTGTTTAAATTCACAATAACTAAAGATGGGAGTGTGACATTAAGAACTAATGTAGCAATGACTTGACTATCTGTTGCCTTTATATAATTAATGCGCTTCAAAAAGTAACCAAGCGCAATTAATAAAATAATCATAGTAAATTGTTCTGTCACTGTTATCCCTTCTTTCAATAATCTTCATAATTTATAACTTTAACATACTCCACAGATATTTTAGAAGTCTACTGTTTCATGCTATAATCTACATTAAATGCACTTAATTATATTTCAAAGGAGTGTTATAGTATGTCTTTAGAAAACCAACTAGCCGAACTTAAATATGATTATGTTCGTCTTCAAGGTGACTTAGAAAAACGGGAATCTTTGAATTTAGATACTTCCGCTCTTGTTCGTCAACTTAAAGATATTGAAAATGAAATTAGAAACGTTCGTGCTCAAATGCAAGATTAATAATCTATCATTCAGACAATAAATGCTTTTCGTTACATAAATTTGACTAGCATTGCTCTGAATACGTTATATTGATGAATTGCTTCATTTTTCGCTCAATTACATCTAGAATCACAAGATGTTGTCGTGTTATGATTTAGTGTCTCATTAACAACATACGCGCATATCTATCCCAACACTGCTATTTATGTTTTCTACGCTACTGTACTACATGAACCCTTTGAAACGGAGAGGAAGTTATCATATGCAATTTTATCTGATTTTACTAGCACTACTTTATTTAGTTGTTAGTTTTATTAGTATTTTTAAAATGGAAGTTGTATTTACTCGAATTTTGAGAATTATTATGGGTGTGTTGTTATTATTCGTCGTAGCATTAACGACGATGAGCTTCCCGAAAGAAAACTGGTGGGTCTTTATCGTCTTATTACTCTTAGTTGGTAATGTCGAAGTGACAGGATTCAAAATGCTTAAAAAAGATCTAAAAGGTGTAAACATCCTAAATTTAATGTCATTATTTATCTTTGTCATATACTTCATCTTGACCATCGCATTATTCTAAGTAATAAACAAAACATGCAATAACATAATTGCAACCTTATATTATCGGATTACATGTTGAATACCAGTATTGTTTTATTAACACATCGATTAAATCGCACGTGAAATAAGGTCTAAAATTTCAAATTTTAAAAAGCCATAAAAGTAGTCAATATCATGACCGCTTTTATGGCTTTTATATTATCTATCGTTTAGTGAATCGTTTTTTTAAAGTAAAGAGAATTTCATATATTACTGGTACAACTACAAGTGTTAATAAAGTTGATGAAATTAAACCACCAATAACTGTAGCGGCTAATCCTTTCGAAATAAGAATCGAGCTATCTTGACCAAATAACAAAGGAACTAATGCACCGATTGTTGCAATCGCCGTCATTAATATCGGTCTAATTCTAGTACCGCCTGCTTCGATTAATGCTTCTTTCATTTCCATGCCCTGCTGCTCATTATTAATGACACGGTCTATTAACACAATGGCATTTGTTACTACGATTCCAATTAACATTAGCATACCAATTAAACTTGGTACTGATATTGTTTCTCCTGTGATTAATAGTGCAATAATTACACCGATAACTGTAAATGGTAAAGAGAATAAAATTGTAAATGGCGCTAAGCCACCTTTAAATGTAATAACTAGGATTAAATATACGATAATGATTGCAGCTAACATTGCAAAGGCTAATTGTGTCATTGCATTGTTAATATCATCTGATGCACCACCGATATTAACCTTTACATTATTCGGTTTGTCCAAATTATTTATTTTAGACATCACTTGTCGTGTTGTGCCACCCACATCTTTATTTGTTACTTTAGCAGATACCGTCGTTGCATAATCACCTTGTTCTTGCGTCAATTTACTTGGTGTCGTTGTTTTAACTAATGTAGCGATATCTCCCAATTTAATCGTACCACCAGTCGGCTTTTTCAAAGTTATATTATTCAACTTATCTTCTGACCAGTCTGTTTGCTTATTTTGTTTGACTTTAACATCAACAGTTTTACCATTTTCTTTAACAGTCGTAACTGTTTTTTCTGGTAAATTTTCATTCAAGTGCATTGCAAGTTGACTTGCAGAAATACCATTTTCTGCCGCTTTATTTTGATCAACTTTAATTTCATACTGATCATATGTTTGCGATAAATCAGATTTGACATTGGCTAGTCCTTTAACCTGTTTCATTTTCTGTTCAATATCTTTTACAGTTGATTTTATGGCATCCATTGATGGACCTTTCACAGTAACCTCTACAGATTTATTACCTGCACCTGTTCCTAAATCTTGATTTTTCCACTCTCCAGGATGTTTAAAGCCATCTGCATGTTTAATAACCTTATCCGCTTCTACATCAAAATTAGGCGTGTCATTATCATATTCAACCATGATTGCCATACTATTTGTACTACCCGTTGGATCTACTGGACTACTACCGCCAACTGAGTATTGAATTGTTTTTACATGCTTTTTCTGTTTTAAATATTTTTCAACATCTTTCGCATGATTCAACACTGCTTGCTCCGTTTCACCAGGCTTCGGTGTATAAGTAATAGCTAAAAATTTATCGTCACCTGCTGAAATAAAGCTAGTGCCTAGTCTCGGTCCTCCAAATACAATAGTTGTAACCAAAATTAATGTACTTAATATAATTACAATCCACTTATGATTTAGTGACCAATGCAATACTTTTTTATAAGTTGTACTAACAACACCTAATCCTTCTTGATGTTGTTTATTACGACGTTTAACGCCTTTTTTAAATAGTGTTGCTGCCAACGCAGGAACGAGTGTAATTGACACTAATAACGATGCTAATAAACTAAATGCAATAGCCAATGCAAAAGGTCTAAACATTTCGCCTACTGAACCTGATACAAACACAAGTGGTAAGAAGACGATAATAGTAACTAGTGTCGATGACATTATTGGTTTAAATACTTCAGTTGTCGCACTGATAATTAAATTTTCACCTTTTAGTTGTTCTTCTGAATCTGTTAAGCGTCGATAAATATTTTCAACAACTACAATCGAATCGTCTATCACACGTCCAATCGCTACTGTTAATGCACCTAACGTTAGTATATTCAATGAAACATCACTCAATTTCAGAGCAATAAGCGCCATAAGAAGTGATAACGGAATGGATATAATAGAAATTGCCGTCGTACGAATGTTTCTTAAAAACAGTAAAATAACTATAATTGCCACGATTGTACCTAATGATGCTTTTTCAACCATCGTATAAAGTGATTTCTCAACAGGCTTTGCAGTATCCATTGTTTTTGTGACATTAAAATCTTTATTTTCATCAACGAATGTATCAATTTTACGTTGTACATCTTTGGCTACTTGAACTGTATTGGCATCTTGAGCTTTAGTTATTTGTAAATTAACCGCATCCTTGCCATTCGTTTTAGAAATAGAAGTACGCACATCACCAACTGTAATATCAGCTAAATCTCCTAGTTTCGCTGTCGGCATACCACTTATATTATTTGATGCTGACGCTTTTGAATTTTGTTGCGGTGATGCCTGGTTAACATCTGACATGGCTGAATTTTGTTTATTGTCACTTTGGGATTGAGATTGCCCTTGCCCTCCTGCCAACGTTAATGGAATATTTATGTTTTTAAAAGCATCAACAGATTGATATTGACCATCAACAACAATTGATTTATCTTTATCACCAAATTGGAACAATCCAAGTGGCGTTGTTCTTGTTGCCGTTTTTAGATAGTTTTCTACATCATCAGCAGTCAATCCATATTTTTCAAGTTCATTTTGCTTAAATTTAAGGGTGATTTCACGGTTCGTCTGCCCATTTAATTGCGCATTTTGCACACCATCTACCGTTTGTAATTTTGGTATTAATTGTTCATTCAGTACTTTCGTTACTTTTTTCAAGTCATTCTCTTTATTTGAAAATGAATATGCTAAAATCGGAAAAGCGTCCATCGAATTACGTCTTAATTCTGGCTGACCAACTTCATCTTTAAATTTAATTTTATCGATTTCTTTTTTAAGCTGTTCTTCTGCTTTATCCATATCTGTATTATTTTCATATTCAACTGTTACAATTGAAGCATTTTGTATGGATTGCGTTTTAACATTTTTCACATATGCCAACGATCTTACTTGATTGTCAATTTTACTACTTATTTCATCTTGGGTACTTTGTGGCGTTGCACCCGGCATTGATGTTGTAACTGAAATAACTGGATTTTGTACATTTGGTAGTAATTCTAATTTCAATTTAGCACTCGCATATACACCGCCCAAGACAACTAAAACAACCATTAAAAAGATAGCAAACTTATTCCCCAAAGAAAATTGTAATAGCTTTTTTATCACAGTACTTCCCCCTCTTTCACTATATTCAAAAATATTTTACTCAACCATTCTATATTGTGTAAAAAAATCTGAACGCAAATGACAGTCTTATGAGCGTTCAGATTTCAGTCGTTAATCTATTTTCGTTTTAATTTACGAGATATTTTAATTTTAGCTTTTGTTAAACGCGGTTTAACTTGCTCAATTAATTGGTACAATGGCTGATTCAATACATAATCAAATTCACCAATCTTTTCACTTAAGTATGTTCCCCACACTTTTTTAAATGCCCATAAGCCATAATGTTCTGAGTCTTTATCTGGATCATTATCTGTACCACCGAAATCGTAAGTTGTTGCACCATGTTCACGTGCATACTTCATCATCGTATACTGCATATGGTGATTTGGTAAAAAATCTCTAAATTCATTAGAAGATGCACCATATAAGTAATATGATTTTGAGCCAGCAAACATTAATAGTGCACCAGAAAGATAAATACCTTCAGGATGTTCCTTTTCTAAAGCTTCTAGGTCTCGTTTTAAATCTTCATTTTTAGCAATTTTATTTTGCGCATCATTAATCATATTTTGCGCTTTTTTAGCTTGCTTTTCAGATGTTTCCATCTTCTGCTGCCATTTAGCAATTTCGGCATGAAGTTCATTCAATTCTTGATTTACTTTCGCTATATTTTCTTTTGGATCCAACTTTACTAAAAATAGTTCAGCATCTCCATCTTCATGCAACGCATCATAAATATTTTCAAAGTAACTAATATCACGCGTTAAGAAGCCATCGCGTTCCCCAGTGATTTTCATTAATTCAGCAAATGTTTTTAAACCTTCTCTATCAGATCGTTCTACTGTCGTACCTCGTTTTAAAGCCAAGCGCACTTTTGAACGATTTCGGCGTTCGAAGCTATTTAATAACTCATCATCATTTTTATCAATTGGTGTAATCATAGTCATACGTGGTTGGATGTAGTCTTTTGATAAACCTTCTTTAAATCCTTTATGTTTAAAACCAAGCGCTTTCAAATTTTGCAAAGCATCTGTACCTTTATCAACTTCAACATCAGGATCGATTTTAATTGCATACGCTTTCTCAGCTTTAGCAATTTCTTTTGTACTGTCTAACAATGCATTTAACGCTTCTTTATTACTATAATCAACAACAAAACCACGCGAAATATAACATAGCGTATAAGGTAATTTAGGTACTTTTTTAAAAAGTAACTGCGCAACACCCTGAACTTCACCGTCACGACCTACAGCGATTCTTCGCGCGTACCATCCTGTTAATTTCTTTGTTTCTGCCCATTTCGTTAATTGTAATAAATCTCCATTTGGGTGAGATTTAACAAATGCGTCATGTTCCTGATTAGTGATATGCATCTTTTCCATGATTTATGATATCTCCTTCTATTTAACAATACCTTTAATTATACAGTTTGTATCTTATAGTGTCGATTCAGAGCTTGTGTAAGATTTGAACTCTTATTTTTGAAATGTCCATGCTCCAATCAATAGTTTGGCAAGTTCAAATTTACTCATTTTAATTGTGAATCATTTTATATCTATGCTTCCTGTTAAATTTAATGTTATCGTACAATTAATACTTTTCAACTAGTTACCTATACTTCAATATACTTTCATCATCTAACACGATATTCATTTCTAACATGAACCAATTTGACTTCAATGAATAAATTTCTCCTCAAGCAACCACATTAATGTTCATATACAATTACCCCTGTTATAATGTCAATAATCTAACAATGAGGTGTTTGATATGAGAACAATTATTTTAAGTCTATTTATAATTATGAACATCGTTGCAATCATTATGACATTGAGTCAACCTCTCACCGTGAATTACTTTAGTTTACGGGTTATACTTATCTTTTTCACATTTATATTATCAATCTTTTTCATTTTAATTAAGTCATCACGATTAAATAATATATTAACGATTCTTTCCATTGCGCTTGCCGTTATTCATATGGGCATTCTCGCTCATAGCACTTACGTATATTTATACTAATGGTTCAAAGCGATAAATAGCACCTCTGATAAAAATTGAATATGGTGAAGTTGCTTGTGCGTCTTTTATTATAACCGAATGATATTTTGAAACTTTACCATCTTCAATTCTAAAATAAATATCATCATTTTTTAAAATCAAATCTGTGTAATGGTCGTTCTCTTCTACAATGTCCATATCAAACCATTTCAACCAATTCGATACTGTTTGTGATCGGTTTTTACTTTTCACAATAACAGTTTCAATTGAAAATTGTTTTTGAAAATATTTTTGTAATTTTTTAGTACGCATGGAATCACTTTCTTCCCATTGAATAAAAAATGGTGGCTTAATTTCATCATCATCCTGATTCATTATATAAAGCAATTGCCACTTTACCTTACCATCTTTATGTGTATCTCTTTCCATTTGAATCGGCCCTACTACTTCAACCTGCTCACTTTGTAGTTTATTTTTAACAGCCTCTATATCATTTGTACGCAAACAAATATTTTTAAAGCCTTGCTCATACTTCTCTTGAACAATTTGAGTAGCAAAAGCGACTCCAGCTTCTATCGTTTTTGCCATCTTTTTCAACTTTTCATTATTTTCTACATCTAGTAGCTCAATATAATTTTCATTGATATAACCTAATTTATTGAATGTTCCATATTTATGATGATACCCACCTGAATGTAATTTTATAACATCTCCTGGAAAACTAAACCGATCTAACCGATCTATATAATGAATGATGTGATCAAATTTCAATATCATTAGTATCCCCCTATTTACATGTAATTACGCTTATTTTAACAAAGTATAAATATTTTTGCTCTTAATAATTATATATTGATTTCTAATTGCCCCCGTTTTATAATTACTATTGTTGCAAAAAAAGGTTAGCTAAGCTAACTATTTTATCTTAGGAGATGTCACTATGCTATCACAAGAATTTTTCAATAGTTTTATAACAATATATCGCCCCTATTTAAAATTAGCAGAGCCGATTTTGGAAAAACACAATATATATTATGGTCAATGGTTAATCTTACGCGATATCGCTAAACATCAACCCACTACTCTCATTGAAATTTCACATAGACGTGCAATTGAAAAGCCTACTGCAAGAAAAACTTTAAAAGCTCTAATAGAAAATGACCTTATAACAGCAGAAAACAGTTTAGAGGATAAACGACAAAAGTTTTTAACTTTAACACCTAAAGGGCATGCATTATATGAGATTGTTTGTCTTGATGTCCAAAAGCTCCAACAAGCAGTAGTTGCCAAAACAAACATTTCACAAGATCAAATGCAAGAAACCATAAATGTGATGAATCAAATTCATGAGATATTATTAAAGGAGGCACACAATGACTAATCAAGGCTCATTAAATAAATCACCTATTTTCACCAAAAGTTTTACAATTAACTTTTTTGTCAATTTTATCGTATACCTATGCATGTATTTGTTACTTGTAGTTATTGCTGGCTATAGTAAGCAAGCTTTCGACGCTTCCGATTCATTAGCCGGATTAGTTGTAGGACTATTTATTGTCGGTTCTTTAATTGGTCGATTTGCTACAGGTAAATTTGTAAATCAAATCGGACCTAAACGATTATTATTTATTGGTTTAATTGCTTTAATTATCACGCAATTACTTTATTTTATTGATGGATCTTTAGCTTTTTTAATCTTTGTACGTCTCATAAACGGTATCGCAACTGCAGTTGTGACAACTGCAACAGGTACTATTGCGGCATACGTTACCCCTGTTAATAGAAAAAGTGAAGGCATCAGTTTATTTTCTTTAAGTTTAGTATTAGGTACAGCGATTGGCCCATTTCTAGGCATGTTACTTATTACAAAATACGCAATTGATTTACTGTTTATTATTTGTGTTATATTAGGCATACTCGGACTCATTATCTCATTATTTATAAAAGTTGATTTCGAAGTAACAAATAGCAAAACTGAAACTAATGTCATTGATAAACCAAGATTTAGTATTCATCAATTTATTGCAAAAGAGGCCATTCCTGTTGCTGTTATTATGCTTTTAATTGGCGTTACCTATGCGTCCATCCTAACTTATTTACAAGCATTTGCTATAGAGCGACACCTAGTAACTGCAGCAAGCTATTTCTTTATTTGCTATGCTATAGCATCGTTAATTACTAGACCTATTGCTGGTAGATTGATGGATGATAAAAATGAAAATATTATTGTCTACCCAGCATTTATCATGCTTTTCCTTTCATTTGTGTGCTTAATTTCAAGCTATCAAAGCTGGTTAATATTACTTGCTGGTGCTTGCCTAGGTTTAGGGTATGGAAATTTATCATCTGCAATGCAATCTATTGCGATAAAAGTCTCACCTCCGATTAAATATGGTATCGCGACATCTACTTTTTACGTTGGTCTAGATGCAGGTATCGGCTTCGGTCCATCATTCCTTGGGTTATTTACTCATATGTTTTCATATAGTGAAATCTTCGGCTTTATGGCCGCTTTAGCAATCATTACTATGCTTGTTTACTTCTTAATTCATGGACGTCATGTAACTAGAAATGCCATGAACTAAATATTTATATTCAAAAATAAAAAGCATGCCAATCTCTATTCATCATTTGTCTGTCCCCAAGACGCAATTATGATGTACTGATTGGCATGCTTTTTAAGTTTTTAGTTTGTAACGCTTAACACTTCTATTTCTTTAGTAATTTTATCTAACAATTTCTTTTGAGAAGTACTATAGAAATAGAATACTTGTCTTTCATCCGTTTCAGAACGCAATTTAGAAATAAGCTCTTTTTTATAGATTTTACGGATAATCACATCGATTTTACTTGTATCCCATAGCATTTCAAAATGTAATGTATCCCTCAATTCTTTACCGCTAATCTTTTCAGCTTCATACACTTTAAAAAGTACTACAAATTCTTCAATTGAAATCTTATGTGTTGTTTTTAACCAGTGCTTTAACTGACTTAACTCCCTTTCTGCTTCTATAAAACGTTGAACTTTATTACTCATAATATGATGCCTCCTATGTTTCTTCTTAGATGTTTGCAATTCATATTATTATACAATTACTTAAATTTATTATATATCAAACTTAGCATTTTATCTATTACAAATATTAAATTGCTGGCTATATCTTGTTTAGATTTATATCTTTTGGACAACTTGTTGTTTATTCGACAACATTTATACCTAAAAAAGATATATTACAACTCAATGACATGGAGTGTGACACTAATGTTAAAAAACCACTAAAGATTTATTATGTAGTTATTCTTAAGAGTGGGATAGAAATGATATTTTCATAAAATTTATTTCGTTGTTCCCCAACTTGCATTGTCTGTAGAATTTCTTTTTGAAATTCTCTATGTTGGGGCCCCGCCAACTTGCACATTATTGTAAGCTGACTTTTCGTCACCTTCTATGTTGGGGCCCCGCCAATTTGTAAAAATATTTAAAACGATCATTTCTATTAAATCTGGCATAGATATGACCGTTTATACTTTAATAAATAATATTGTATTTTAGGGAGTAAGACAGAAATATTAAAGAATCTCTAATGATTTAATATGTAGTGGTTCCTACACATTAACCACCAATATAATTCATGTTTATCTTTTTACGTTGACGATTGGCAACTGTTTGAGCAGTTCTCTCATCTGAATATCGATCATCTCTTATTTGCCATAAAGCTTTAAATTGTTCTTTTAATTCTTCGTCGGTCACGCCAGAACGAATAAACGCTTTAACGTTAAATCCATCGGCAGTTGCAAATAAACATCCGTAAAACTTCCCATCTGATGACAGCCTTGCGCGTGTACATGTAGAACAAAATGATTGTGAAACACTTGTAATCAAACCAAATTGAACACCATTATCCTTATGGCGATAATATTTTGCTACTTCCCCAAAATATTTTGGTTCTACAGGATCAATTTCAAAGTGCTGCTCTATCATAGTAAGCATTTCATCTTTAGTTACAACTTTGCTGAAATCCCATCCATTATCATTACCAACATCCATAAATTCTATAAATCGAATCTCTATATGTTTATCTTTAAAATATTCAAGCATTGGTATAATTTGATCATCGTTAATACCTTTTTGTATAACAACATTTACTTTTACATTCAAACCAATAGAAGTCGCGTAATCAATTTGTTCTAAAATCGTAGTCGCTTTAATATTACGATTATTGATTGATTGAAATAGCGTATCATCAATAGCATCCAAACTGACATTAATTCTGCGTAGCCCAGCATCATATAACTTTTGTCCATGCTTTTTTAATAACAAACCATTTGTAGTCAAACCAATATCTTCAATACCATCGATTTGATTTAATTTAGCTATAAGTACATCTAAATCCCGTCGCATCAATGGTTCTCCACCTGTAATACGTATTTTTTTTACACCTAATTCTGCATATACCTTTGCGATTCTAGCCATTTCATCAAACGTTAACAGTTCATTTTTAGGTAAAAATACGAAATCATCTCCAAATACCTCTTTAGGCATGCAATAATCACACCTAAAGTTACACCGATCTGTCACAGATAACCGTAAGTCACGGATGGGACGTCCTAGTTTATCTTTTATTTGTTCTACCATTTGTGGACCTCCTAACGGCTTACAATTTTTGAATTAAAGCGTCCAAATCATGCTGATAATTTATATTTTTGTACCAATATGGGGGCGCATCTACATCCCTGACATCCAAATAATCCGTTGATAATTCATGATATACATTTTTAAAACTGTAATTATCAGAATGTAGTGCTTTAGTTATAGCGCCTAATGCATTCGGACTATAAAATGCAATTGTTGGAATAAAACGTCCATCTTCTTTAAAAGCTGCGACATCTAAATGATTTTCAATAAGATGAGAAACTAAAAACTGATACAACGTGCTTACAGCTTTACCAGTAATCATTGGTGTATCAACAGAAACTACAAAAAACAATTCTTCTTCAGGATGTTGCTTCATGATTGTATAAATTCCTGCTAATGGACCTTTATCATTATGATTCTCATCATCTATAACAACATTTGGATATTTAAATTGCGTTGCCAATTGCGCATTTGTACTAATAATAATTTCATTGAACATATTTGTTGATTCTAATGTCTTAATTACTCTACTATAAAAGGTCTCACCGTTCACTTCCGCAAAAGCTTTGGGCTTACCAAATCGTACTGAATGACCACCTGCAAGAATTATTGCTTTCATGCTCGCTTAACCTCCACTAACCGGTGGAATTAATGCAACAGTATCATTAGGTTGAATGAAATCGGATTTTTGTACAAATTCCTCATTTACAGCAACTTGAAACTTTTTATTATTGATTTGCGGATAACGTTCAAACAATAAATTTTCAAATTGTTGTACAGTCAATGCTTGTTCAAGCACAATATCTTCCTGTGCTTTTTGTAATATATCTTTAATTTCTGCGAAGTAAAGTACCTTCATCTCTCTTATTCCTCCCTCTTCGCTTCTTCATAATTCCCTTTTTGATGTCCTTGCCATTTTGAACCATCTTCCCAAATTTCTTTTTTCCAAATCGGAACAATTTCTTTGATACGCTCAATTGCATATTCATTTGCTCGATAGGCATCTTTACGATGCGGTGAAGAAACTGCAATTAATACAGCGATATCTGAAATTTGTAATGGCCCTATTCTATGAACAATACTCGTTATCGTTCCAGGCCATTTTTCATTTATTTCATCTCCAATTTGTGCCAATTTCTTTTCAGCCATTGGAATATACGCTTCATATTCTAAATATTCCGTTTTGACGCCTTTAGTCCATTCGCGAACATGACCGGTAAAAACAACTACTGCACCTTGATATTCATTTATAGTGAATTCACGATATTGTTCTGTTTGTATCGGTTCTGTCACGATTTCAAATTGTTTCATTCATTTCAATCCTCTATGTTAATTGTGTATCACAATCATTTTTAATTTTATTTAATAACCATTGCTCAAATGCTGTAAAATCTTCATGCTCCCTTACATTAATGCTATAACAAACATTCGTCAATTGTTGTAATACTTGCAACTCTTCTTCATTTCGATAGACTACGACTTTTTCAAAATCAGCATTTTTAAAGCCTTCAACTAATACGATATTGGTGTCAATTGTAACAGATTTTTCAATAATTTGAGTAAGATTTTGATTTTCTACACGTGTTACAGTTTGCTGATATTGAAAACCTTGTACAATACTTTGATCTGCCCCCGCTTCAAAATGCTTCATGTGATCGACGTCTGAATCCTGTAATTGAATATCTTCCTTACCATGCCCATGATGTTTAATAGTAGCAACTGTATAACCATGTGACTTTAAGAAAGAGACAATATGCCTCATCAATGTTGTCTTACCAGACTTTTTGTAACCTACAATTTGTAAAATCATAAAAGAAGTTCCTCTTCAGCAGCGTCAGATTCAGTCAATATAATATCTACTGTATGACCCGCTTTAAAACCACGTGACCCTCCTGGTAACATGACCATACAGTTAGCATGTGCAATCGCTACAACCGCACCTGATTTATTGAATCCTGAAGGTACTACAGTAGCTCCAGCACTTGTTAACGTTGCTTTAGCACGTATAAATCGTGTGAATGGGTTTGCCTTGGTAAAATCTTCCATTAATGTTGCTTTAATTATTTGCGGGAAGACTTCTAGTGCGCCACACATATGTTTAACAGCTGGTTTCACAAATAGTTCAAATCCTGTAAAACAAGCTGATGGATTTCCAGATAATCCAAACAAATACTTTCCATCTGCAAATGCAACCGTTGTAACGCTACCAGGACGCATTGCTACTTTATTAAATAACACTTCCGCCTTTACAGCCTTATAAATCTCAGGTAAATAGTCAAAGTCTCCAACAGAAACTCCGCCCGTTGTAATAACGATATCGTGTTTTTCCATAGCTTCTTTAACGACTTGTATACCACTATCTAAATCATCTTGTTGTGTTTTGTAAATACCAACTTCAAGACCTAATTTTTCTGCTAAGGCACGAATCATTGGACCATTAGAGTTACGAATTTTTCCATCTTCTAATACATCATTAACATCTAATAATTCGCTTCCTGTTGCAATAACAGCGACGCTCGGTTGCTTAATAACTTTAACCTCTGCATAGCCATATGTTGCAAGGACCGCAATAGCCCCTGGATTAATTACTTGTCCTTTTTTTAGAACAACATCTCCTGTCGTTGTTTCTTCACCTTTTAAAGATATATTTTCATTTTTTGAAAATGGCTTACGAATTGTAAATGTATCTTCTAGTTCAATCGTTTGTTCAAACATAACAACAGCATCTGCGCCATTAGGTATTTGTGCTCCAGTCATAATACGCACCGCTTCGTGATCCCCAACTAATTTATCAGAAACTGAACCTGCACCAATATGATCAATCACTTTAAACTCAATTCGATTCTGACCACTTGCCCCTTGTGAATCAACACTGCGAATTGCAAAACCATCATAAGGTGATTTATCAAACCTTGGTATATCATAAGTAGCTACAATATCTTCTGCTAAGATATGATTTAGACTTTTTTCAAGTGCTACCGTAATTGCCGGCATTGTACTCTGCTGATTAACGATACGTTGAATTGCTTCTTTAACTGGGATTGGGTTTCTTTTTTCTACTACCATTAAAAATCATCTCCAAAACTTTTATTTTTTCATGATATACTAGATGCACTAGGAGGGGTAAAATGACTGAGTTTACTCATATTAATCAACAAGGCCACGCCAAAATGGTCGATGTATCAGACAAACAAATTACAAAAAGAACTGCTGTCGCTCATTCAAGCATTACTGTAAATGAAACTATTTATAAGCAGATTTCTAATAACACCAATACCAAAGGCAATGTATTGAACACTGCTCAAATCGCTGGTATTATGGCTGCCAAAAATACATCAACAATTATTCCGATGTGCCATCCATTACCATTGACTGGCATAGATGTTCACTTCAGCTGGGATGAAACAAATGCACCCCTTTATACTTTAAACATTCAAACAACTGTCTCTACAACTGGCAAAACCGGTGTTGAAATGGAAGCTTTAACCGCTGCATCAGCAACGGCTTTAACCATTTACGACATGACGAAAGCAGTTGATAAAGGTATGATTATTGGCGAAACCTACCTTGAAAGCAAGTCTGGCGGTAAATCTGGAGATTTTCAACGCCAATTAGATCAATAAATTATTTTGTAAGCTCATGAATCAGATGATTTAATTCTGGTTTAATGAGCTTTTCTAATGCTAATTTAACTGCACCTGTTGATCCTGGAATTGAAAATATCAATTTATCATTTACTGTACCTGCCACTGCGCGAGATAATAATGCACGCGTGCCAACATCTTCAACATAACTCAAATATCTAAATAATTCTCCAAAGCCTTCTATCTCTTTAGTTAAAAGCGGTTTTACTGCTTCAATTGTTACATCACGTTGTGCAATACCCGTTCCACCAGTCGTAATGATGACATCAACATCTTCTTCTAACCACTTCTTCACCTGCGTCGTAATAGCTACTTTTTCGTCTTTTACAATGGTATAATGTGCATCGCTAACTTCAACATTATCTACTTGTAACAGTTGGAGCACGCATTGACCACCTTTATCTGTATCAAAGTTTCTAGTATCTGATACCGTTAGTACGGCTGCTTTAACTGTACGATTCAATTTAACGTTTTGATGTTCGCCCATAATATTACACTCCTTTTATCTTATCTTTTTTATCCAAACAATAAATTCATTAGATGTGTGGCATCTGATGTGCGTGTCATGCCATGTATTAAAAACCTTCCACCTTTAAAAGCAACAATGCGGTGCCCTTTAAATTCAAACATAACCATATATGAATTACTGCGATAATTTAGTTGATGCTGTTTTAAAAATTGAACAAGAATATCGTGTGTAATTGATGCATTTTCATACTGTACAGTGTCTCTACCACACAATGTTGCATAACGTTGTTCATTTTTGTTTAAATACGGATAACTTGGTACATCTCCACAAGTTGTACAGGCTGAACGTTGCATTTTACTGAAACCAAATGAATAATGACTACCTTCCCAAATATCGCCATAAGTTATTTTTGTGTCAATTGGTTGATCCGTTAATACTTTCATCGCATCTCTTAATTGTAAACTTGTTGCCATCGTCACGGCAGGTTGAATGACCCCTACTGTATCACATGTTAAATTTAATGCTGGCAATTGTGGTACCAAACAGTTAAAGCAAGGTGTTTTACCAGGTATAAATGCAGCTTCTGTATATGTACTCTGTACAACACCTCCATAAATCCAAGGTATACGATGTTTATATGCAAAATCATTAATCAGTTGTCGTGTTTCAAAGTTATCGGTTGCATCAATGATAACGTCAACGTCCTGTCCATGTGTCTCCAAAAAATAATAATCCACATGGTCAATATAATCATCAATATCAACATCACTACGTAACGCTAGCAAATGCTTTTTAGCTGCAACCACTTTAGGCATCATTTTCAAAGCATCTTCTTCAGTAAATAATGTTTGTCTTTGTAAATTACTAAATTCAATATAATCTCTATCAACAATGATTAGTTTAGCAATGCCTGCTCTCACAAGACCTTCAGCCACATGTGTACCCAATGCGCCCATACCAATAATCAACGCGCATTTTTGATTTATTTTGTTTTGACCTATTTCACCTATTTGTTTAAATAAAATTTGCCTTGAATAACGTTCTTGACTCACATTAAGTTATCCTTTCTATTTATCCTTACTTTCATTATATGACGTGCGTCAATGTCTCTCAAAAATTGCGCCTAAAAAAGAGTTTAAAACATCATTAAAATGCTAATAGAAGATTGCACTTCTACATTTTTAAATACGTTCTAAACTCTTTCAAGGCAAATGTATCATTAACCAATTGTAATAATTTCATGAGCCATTTGTTCTGCTTCATAGTTTGAATGTGTCACAAATATGATTGGTATTTGCCATTCGTTGAAAATACGTTTAACTAATGTAATACTCTCATCTTTTGTAGTGTCATCCAAACTAGAAAAAGGTTCATCTAATAAAATTAAATCTGGTTTCGTGCTAAGTGCACGTGCAAGTGCTACACGTTGTGCCTCTCCACCTGACAATGTCATAGGATATTGTTTCATCAAATGATCAATATTTAAAGTTTGGATTAATTGATCGATGTGTTCAGATGGTTCAGCCATAAAAGTAATATTTTTATAGACCGTCATATTAGGAAACAGTTGGTAGTCTTGAAATAAATATCCAATACGTCGTTGTTGAATTTTAACATTCACGTTTTTTGCCGTATCAGTAAGCAATTGCCCATTCACTTCGATAATAGCTTCATCTGCTTTACGTAATCCGGCAATCATATTTAAAACAGTAGTTTTACCAATGCCAGATGGACCACGAACTGCATAAATTTTTGGTTCAGTATCATCTATATTGATGCGAATTAAAGTATTCTTTAATTGATATTTTAAATTGATTTTAAGCATCTAGTCGACCTCCTTATATTTATCTTTATTCAATAAATTAATTGTAGATATAACCACAATAGAGAATGCGACTAGCACTAATACCCATAACCACGCTTCATTTTCTCTACCTTGTTCCACTAAGAAGTATATTTCTAAAGGTAGTGTATTCGTTTTATTGGGAATATATCCTGCAACCATTAATGTAGCACCAAACTCACCTAATGCACGAGCAAAACTCATCATTATACCTGCTAAAATAGAGCGTTTAGCTAATGGTAAAATTAATTTGAGGAAAATTTTCGTTTCACTTGCTCCCATCGTTCTAGCTGTATTAATCATTTTCGTGTCTATACCTCTGAAGCCTTGCACAGTATGTTGATACATTAGTGGAAAACTAACAATGACAGATGCTATCACAGCACCTGTCAAAGTGAATACTACAGGTAAATGTAGTACATTCGCAAAGAATTGACCAATTGGTCCTCTTGGCGAGAAGATGATTAATAGAATAAAACCTAATACCGTTGGCGGCAAAACAATAGGTAATATCAATAAACTTTCCAATACTTTAACCCACGAACCCTTACGACGATACAACCATTTAGATATAAAAATACCTAAAATCGTTACAATAATCGTACTGATTACAGCAACTCGTATTGATATCCAAAAAGGTGTTAAGTCAGGCATGGATTACAACTCCTTATGCTGTAAAGTGGTATTCTTTTAATATTTCTTTAGCTTTATCTGATTTTAAGAATTCCATCCACTCTTTAGCTAATTTACTATCTGATGTCGCACCAGCTTTATATGTGATTGGTTTCTTAAGTTCTACTTCTTTAATTACTTTTACAGTATCAATTTTTTTATTTTGTTTATATAAGTCAGTTTTATATACAAAACCTTGTTTCGCATTACCTTTTTCAACATAATTTAATACTTGTTTTACATCTTTAGCATAAACGATTTTACTTTCAACTTCTTTAAACAAGTTATTGTTATCTAAATACTGTTTCGCATATTTTCCTGCTGGTACAGTTTTCACTTCACCTAATGCTAATTTATCATTGCCTTTTAAGTCTTTTACTGAAGTGTAATTTGAATCTTTATCACCAATTAATACTAGACTATTTTTCGCATATTTATATGTATCATGTGCTTTATTCTTGTCTTTTAATGCATCTACATCTTTAGTATTTGCAGACATAAATACGTCAACAGGTGCGCCTGATTCAATTTGTTTTCTTAATGCTCCTGATCCACCATAGTTAAATTTAATATCAGCATTTTTATGTTCTTTTTTAAATTCTGATGCTAATTTTTTTGTAACATCTGTTAAACTTGCTGCCGCTGCAACTTGAATTTCTTGTTTTTTTCCATTGTCTGCTGCATCTTTTTTGTTGTCTTGATTATCATTAGAATTAGAACAACCAGCTAATACTAAAAATAATGCCATTACAATAGCTATAAAACGTTTCATTTTCATTATGAAATACCCCCAATTATT
>OKOF01000179.1_pt1 | contig 17757 bp, 14 predicted proteins | sample 1614051 | NCBI WGS metagenome assembly OKOF01 (sample SAMN04436902, study PRJEB24849) | human gut metagenome | biome: human gut; feature: NICU; material: stool | host: Homo sapiens | place: USA: Saint Louis, MO | collected 2012-03-21
CTAATTTGACTCGGTACGGATGGGCCTTGAGCGTAGCAGCAATATCACCTTGGCCGTAACCTTTTTGCGCTAATAACTTAACCTGAATTAAAAGTCGAAATTGGCCTAGCATTAACGCATTGAGCCGAATCGGTTCTTCGCGTTGTGCAAGCAGATCACGATAAAGTGCCAAAGCATCCGCGGCATTTTGACGTAACACATCCGTTACCAGATCAAAAACCCGGTCATTAAGCTGCTTGGGGACCAATGCCGATACCGCAGCAACAGTTAATGGACTACCATCACTTGCATACGTCAGAAGTTTCCGGACTTCGCCCATCATGACCGAATACTGTCCGTTCGTTCGCTGAACAAGCGCATCGAGTGCTGGTGGCTGAATATCGACTTGATGTTGCTTGAAGATTTGTGCCAATGCCATTCGCGCTGACCGTTCATCCAGTGGCGCAGCATCAACAATCAAAGCTGCTTTCTTCAAAGCTTTCGTCAGCCGTTTACGTTCATCAAGTTTTTTATATGGTGCGATTAACACCATCATCGTTGACGGAACCGGATTGTCAAAATAAGCCTTCAGTCCGGAGAGATCATGTTCAATCTTATCGGTACTTTTTTCGCCGGTTAAAAAGTAAGGATCGTCAATCACAACTTCGCGGTATTCGCCGAAAAAAGGAATCGAAGTCGCATCATCCAAGGCAACGCCCACTGGAGTTTGATGCATGTCATAACGGCCAAAATTCATGGCTTTTTGGTCTTCAGGAATCAAATTAGCCAGCGCTTGTTGAGCCTGCTGCCGTAAAGCCTGCTCCTCGCCAAGAATTAATGTCAGCGGCGGTCGTTCGCCATTTTTAAGATGTTTGATAAAATCACGGACCTGCATGCGATTGTTTGCTCCTTTTCTGCAACCAGCCAAATAGCTGATCCTGTTGACGTTGCGGGTTTGGTTCCACCCAAAGCATCCCTTGTTCACTGGTACTTGCCCACGGAACATGGGCATTAGCAAACGTTGCCAATGTTTCTGGGTGCGGGTGACCATATCGATTATCGACACCAGCGGAAATTAAAGCGGCTTTTAACTGTAAACTCGAAATTAACGCCGGTGCACTAGCGGTTTTTGAACCATGGTGTCCTGCTTTTAAATAGTCGACTTGCAAATGCCGCGGCAGAATTTGCGTTTTTTCAACGGTTTGGTCAGCATCCCCAGTAAATAACCAGCGACTGTTACCTATTTTACCATAGAGAACAATGGAATCCGCGTTTGTATCCTGGGGGTCGTGATGGCTCGTGGCACTTGGCGCAAGTACCTGTAATCGAAGTGGCCCGACCTGCAGCCATTGATCCGCTGTGACTGTTTGCGTTGCGGCAACCCGTTGGCTAACTTTTTTAATCATAGGATGATGCTGCGCGGTTGGGGTGGTTACTAGCCGCTCAATCGGTATCAACTCAGCAAGTTTAGGTGCATCGCCAACGTGATCCATATCAGGATGGGTTAAAACCAGCGTATTCAAGCGGGCATAACCGCGTGCATGCAAATACGGGACAATCGCGCGGCTAACAGGAGGATGGCTGGTTTTGCCGAATATGCGGCCACCCGTGTCAATCAACATAACCCCTTGATGAAACGGGGATTCGATCAAAATCGCATCGCCTTGCCCCACATCAAACATCACCACCCGATAATTCGGCTGATACCAACTCCACAAGGCAAGTACCACAAACCAGCCAACTGCTACGGGCCAACATTGCCACGTCAAAACCAGCATCATAACAAAAACCCCCAGCACAGCCAACCAGCTGGGAAACGCACCGATAATAATCTGCCCAGGCAAGTGACTCAGTCGAATGAGGATGGTCTCCAATAATTGCAATGCATCGTTAAACAAATACGTTAACCCTGCGTGCGGCATCAATAAGGCAAATACCAACCCCGGCATGATGATCAGTTCGAAAATCGGCATGAGAAGCCAATTGAAGAATACCGTCAAAAGATTAAAGCTGAACGTATGCCAGGCAATGACAGGCATGCCGCCTAAAACTAACCGCCAATTCACCTGCCACTTATGCAGCGCCGGTAAACCAATGAGCAACCCAGTCATCAAGTACGTCAATTGCCCGCCCATGGTCATCAAGACACGCGGTTGCCAGAGCAAGTTGACTATCAACACCATACTAAACAGATCCAGCCCGGTTAAGCCAAACCGAAGATAACGATTAATAATGCCAGCTAACCGCATCCATACCGCCCGCCACAAGCCCGCACCTAATGGCAGCAATAATAAAATTAGTGGCAACAATCCCAATAGCAGGCCATCGACTAATCCTTGCGGTATCCGTAACCTTGCTGCCAACCAATAAAGCGCGGCAACCAAGGCGAACAGATGCAATCCGGAAATCGAAAACAGATGAAAGACGCCTAAATCAACAAATGCTTGGCGTTGCGTTAAAAAATCATCATCCAATTGCCCTAAAAGCAACCCTTTGGCATATTGGCGTACCTTGTTCGGTAATTGTTCGAAATAAGCAAACAGATGGACGCGCCAACTATCAACGACATCAAAAAATTGTCTTCGTGGTTGAAAAGAAAAGTTCAAAGTCGGTTTGACTAATTCATAGGCAAGCTGCCGGCTTTGCCACGCATAAGTTGCATAATCAAATTCAAACTGATTACGTGCAGGTGCCAAACGTGCTACTTCATAACCACCGGCCAATTGTACCGGCTGATCATTACTAGCCAACCGTTCCGCAAGTTCCTTTGAGACCGCACCACGACCACTGACGGCAATCCCGTTGGCAGCCCGACCGATAAAGCTGACATACCCGTCTTTAAGCTTAATGGCTGACGCCGGGATTGTTACACTACCACGGGGTTGTGGCGGATTCTGCCATTGATTGGCATCTGCCCTTCCGCACCCCCAGCCGATGACTAAAAAAAGGCCAACATAAACGAAACTGGTTCGACTGGTTTTCATGACAAGCCAAATAAGCAAGATAGCCAGCACCCACCACAAACCGATACCGCTCATGATGCCGGCAAGTAAAGCAGCCGCAAGTAAGATTAACCGCCCGCTCATGGGCCCACGGTTAGCTGCGGCGCCAGGGTTTCAAAAGTCTTATCCCCGATGCCATGGACTTCTTTGAGTTCGTTAATATCCTTGAACCCACCATGACTGTCGCGATAGCTAATAATATCCGCAGCCTTTTTGGGGCCAATCCCACTGATGGTCGTCAGTTGCGCGACATCCGCTTTATTAAGATCAACAACGGCACTACTGGCAGTCTGAGCGGACTTCCCAGTAGCAGAAGTGCCGCCTGCCGTGGTAGTTGGTGCCGTTGCAGTTGACGTTTCGCCTTTTTCCGGGACATATAGGCTTTCCTGATCACTGGCGACCTTGGCTAGATTGACTTGTTGAATATCAGCCGCAGCCGTCAACCCGCCGGCAGCTTTAACCACTTCATCCCAGCGCGTGTTTTCTTTGACCGGATAAATGCCAGGATGCTGTACCGCGCCTTTTAAATGCACGAAGCCGTGGCTCGGACGATGACTGCCACTCATGTTTGTTACCCCACTAGATCGTGACGCTGCCATGTGCGAACTACTATGGGAATTCACACTCACCGACAAAGGCTGATTTGCCGATCCTGCCTTTGCCTGCTGCCAAAAAAAGAAACCGCCGATTAAAATAATCAAGGGTGCATACCAATATGTTTTCAGCCAATAAGTCAGTGTCGCCATTTTTCTCACCTCAACAACACATTACGCATGGCAAACAAAAAGAACTGTTTTTTCAACAGTTCCTCTTTAAATTGAACTTATTACAACCACTAACCACTTACTGGTCAGCTTTGGCATAAGCTTTCATATAACGAATGACGTCACCGAGCGTTTTGACTGGCACGATTTTCATTTTGGTCTTGATTTGCTTTGCGGTCTGGACCGCCTCGGCGTAGTTATTGACATAATTAGGATCGTAATGCTTCAACTTTTTTGTGGCCGGTTGATTCGGGGCAAAGAAAATCTTGGCACCTTTTGCATCTGCGGCAACAACTTTCTTATCAATCCCGCCAATCTGACCGACATGACCATCTGGATCAATCGTACCGGTCCCCGCGATGATTCGACCCCGACGTAAATCCTGGTGGGTGATTTGCGTATAAATCTGCAAAGCAAACATGGTGCCGGCACTAGGACCACCGATGTTTCCCGCATCAATCGTCACTTTAGGATCACTGGTCACCGCCGTATTCTCAGTTAAAGTAATGCCAATACCCGCTCGTTTGGTCTGTGGTAGACGAATTAATTTAGCGGTTGCCTGCTTCGTTTGGCCCTTATGTTGGTAGGTTAACGTGATATTCGTGCCAACTTTTTTTGACTTGATGGCATTGACATACGCATCCGCCGTTTGATAAGACTTACCATTCAATTTTGTAATCGTGTCTCCGAGGGCTAGTTTGCCTTTAAATGGTGATTGTGGCAATACGGACATCACATAGATACCGCGATGCTCGGTTTGGACCGGTTGTTTTGCGGCTTTAAACGCAGCTGCTACCGCGTTATTGGCCGCACTTTTCATATAGTAAGTCTGCAACTGATCGTATTCGGCACTGCTGTCACTACCCATTAAATCCTGCTTGGACACAATCTCGGTATGCGCTTGGGTTTTGCTGAAAAGTAATAACGCAGGGGAAGCCGGACCCACAACACCGACCGTCGTCAGCATGTAGCTTCCCTTGGCTTTATCTTTGGTACCGGCGACTTTGACAAACGGCTTTAAGGATTCGGCTGAACCGGGTACTTCCAAATAATAATTGGTGGGAAAGAATAAAAACGCGGCGATCAAGACGATGGCAATAATCGCGCCAACTAGCCACCGCCAACGTTTTTTGGGCTTCAAATGATTACTTAGCTTGATGAGACTCACCTAGTTTCGCATATAAGGCCTTTTCAACCGGTGCCGGTACGAATCGATGGATGTCGCCTCCAAACGCCGCGACCTCCTTAATAATCGTACTAGACAAGGCATCGTACTGTTTGTCTGCTAGCAAAAAGACGGTTTCGATTTCCTGATCTAAGTCATGATTAACCGTGGCAATATCAGCTTCGTAACCAAAATCGGCAACATTGCGAATGCCGCGGATGATAAACCGTGCGCCAATTGACCGGGCAAATTCAACTGTCAACCGTCTTGGGGCCGCAACTGCCTTAACATTCGCTATATCAGCGGTACTGGCCTCGATCAGCGCGAGTTTTTCAGCACTGGAAAACAGCGCACGTTTACTGGTGTTCGTCATCGCCGCAACAACCACCTCATCAAATAAGCGACTGGCACGTAATACCGTGTCTAAATGGCCATTTGTAAACGGGTCAAAGCTGCCGGGAAATACTGCAATTTTCTTAGTCATGGTCTTCCTCGTTTCGCTCTAAAATAAGCACCTGCGCAACGCCATAGGTCTGACGCCGTATTTTGGTATATCCGGGGATGACCTCAGGATAATCAACATCCAAGCCGGTTTCAACCAACACCCGCCCGCCTGGTACCACTAATTGTTGACTGACAAACGCAGCTAATTGTGCTAGAACATGCTGCTGGGCATACGGCGGATCCATCAAAATAAGCTCAAACTGCTGGTGATTGGCCGCAAAATGGCTAATCGCTTTCGTCACGGACATTTTCAAAACCGTAAAGCGCTCTGCCTGTTTAGTCAGGGCAACATTGGTGTGAATGGTTTTGATCGCTGCATATTGCCGATCCACCAAAACTGCATCCGTTAACCCCCGTGATACGGCCTCGATGCCAAGCGCACCGGTGCCAGCATATAAATCCAATGCATGCCCACCATCAAAATAAGGGCCAAGCATGTTAAACATCGATTCCTTTACCTTATCGGCGGTTGGCCGCGTTTGATTACCCGGCACCGCATTTAAGCGTAATCCCCGAAATGTACCGCTAATGACGCGCATGTTGATCACCTTTTGCCTCGCCGGTTAAAAGTCGAGCGTGTCGTTGAGGTTTCGCCTTGGTTTCCAAATCTTCCTCAGTCGGCTTGAATTTGCCAATTTCATCACTGAACTCTGTTTTCAACTCAGGCCGATGTGATGGTTCAACGCGTTTAACGAACCGCAATTTTATAAGCTTGTGACTCGTTGCTGCAATTTCATCCCGATCCAGATATAAATAAACGTATTTTAACCGCCGCGAAACGTACATAATGGTGCCATAACGGCGCAAGGTCTTTAATTGCTTGAGTGAATAGACCCAAACGACTAAACCTTGCCGCTGTTTCATTGCAAACATGTTCTCACCTTCTAAACTCACTGCTTGGCGGCCCCGGGTTGCAGTTTAGCCAACAGTTCCTGACTCTTGATTAATGCACCTGCTTCAACATACAGATGGGTCACTGTTCCGGAAAATGGTGCGTGTACCGTCGTTTCCATTTTCATCGCTTCAATAACAAACAAAGCCTCACCTTTGGCCACTTGCTGACCCTGCTTAATGGCAACCGACACGATTTTCCCAGCCATCGGCGCACCAATTTGATTCTTATCGGTTGGTTCGGCCAACTGATGCTGCAAGCCAGCACTCTTTTGATGAGCGTCGCGGATCTGAATTTCCTGTTTCTGCCCATCAACGGTAAAGTACAACGTCTTCATTCCGCTGGCGTCCGCTTTGCCAATGGCGTTTAGTTGAATAATCAACGTCTTGCCGGCCCGAATTGGCACTGCCACCGTTTCACCTAAGCGCATACCTTGAAAATACGAAGGTGAATCCAATTTGGTCACCGGCCCGATTTGCTTTTGCTTGCGCGCATAAGCCTTGAAAACATCGGGGTACAAAACGGCACTTAAAATATCTTCGGTACTTGGATCCGGCACACCTGCCGCGATTAAATCCTGTCGCACCGTGTCAAAATCAACCGGCTTGGCTAATTGTCCGGGACGCACGGTTAACGGCTTTTGTCCTTTTAGAATCTTTTCTTGTAAGGTCTTAGGAAAACCACCGACCGGCTGCCCTAAGTCGCCCTTGAAAAAGGCCACGACTGAAGCAGGAAAGTCGTATTGTTCTCCATGTTCCTTAACGTCTTGCGGGGTCAAATGATTTTGTAACATAAACAACGCCATATCCCCAACGACTTTTGACGAAGGCGTCACCTTGATAATGTCGCCAAACAGCGTATTGACTTGCGCATACATGGCTTTAACCGCCTCAAAATCCGTAATGCCCATGCTGTGTGCTTGCTGTTGTAAATTGCTATATTGACCGCCTGGCATCTGGACAGTGTAAATATCGGTTAACGGACCAGTCACCCCATTATTGAAGTCCGCATAATACGGACGAATCGCCTGAAAATATCGATTCAACGATTGCGCCTTTTCGATCGCGACTTCCGGCTGACGTTGATTGCCACTCAACGCGTAATACAGGCTTTCCAGACTCGGCTGACTGGTGGTCCCGGAAAAGCTGCTTTGCGCCACATCCACAATATCCACGCCGGCATTGGTAGCAGCCAGATAAGTTGCAATCCCATTACCGGTTGTATCGTGCGTATGCAAATGGATCGGAACCGTCACCGCATCCTTAAGTGCCGCGATCAATTCAGTCGCAGCTTGTGGCTTGAGTAGTCCCGCCATATCTTTAATGGCAATCATATCAGCGCCCGCAGCAACCAACTGCTTGGCTAAGTCGACATAGTATGCCAACTGATACTTCGGATGGGCGTCACTTAAAATATCCCCGGTATAACACATGGTCGCTTCGGCAATCTTGCCAGCCTGCTTAACCGTATCAATACTCAAGGTCATCTGGGGCAACCAATTCAGGCTATCAAAGATCCGAAAGACATCCACACCGTCATTTGCTGCTTGGTTAATGAAGGCCTTAATAACATTGTCGGGATAATTTTGATAACCGACTGCATTACTACCTCGAAAAAGCATTTGTAACAAGGTATGCGGTAAAGCAGCCCGCAACTTCTTCAAGCGCACCCACGGATCTTCATTCAAAAAGCGGTAAGCCACATCAAAAGTCGCGCCACCCCAAACTTCCATTGAAAAGAGATTAGGCAAGCCGTTTCCCATATCCTCGGCGACCGTTAACATATCGCGGGTCCGCATTCGCGTTGCAAACAGACTTTGATGGGCATCGCGGAAAGTCGTATCGGTTAAAAGCAGCGCTGGATGAGCCTTGACCCAATCCGTAACCGCCTGGGCACCTTCATTTTTAAGTAGGGCTACCAAATCCGTCTGCGGTTTAGCAGCAGCAAAATGGCGTGTATATTGCAACTCCGGATAGTACTTTTGGCTTTGACGTTCAACGCCTTTAAAGCCGTTGACGGTTACATCGCTGATATACCAAAGCAACCGGGATGCAATATCTGGTTTCGCCTGCACTTGTAATAATTCCGGATGCGCATCAATAAAGGCCGTTTCTGCCTCACCGGTCCGGAATGTCTGAGTTGCCAGTAAATGTTCCAAAAAGGCGACGTTGGTCTTGACGCCGGTAATTTGAAACTCATGTAACGCGCGCTGCATCTTAGCCACTGCAGCAGGAAAACTAGGTGCGTGGACACTTGCCTTAACCAGTAACGAATCAAAATATGGACTGACAACGGCACCCGCATAGGCATTACCAACATCAAGCCGGATGCCAAAGCCGCCTGGTGACCGATAAGTATTAATCGTGCCGGTGTCAGGCATGAAGTTATTTTCTGGATCTTCAGTCGTAATGCGACATTGAATAGCCGCCCCATTTTCCCGTAACGCATCTTGCTGCGGTAAGTGCAAGTCCGCAAATAAATCGGCTCCGGCAGCAATGCGCAATTGGGACTGAACAATATCGACCCCGGTAATCAGTTCCGTGATGGTATGTTCCACCTGCACACGTGGATTGACTTCAATAAAGTAATACTGATCGCCATCGACCAAAAACTCGACGGTGCCGGCATTTTCATAATGTAGACTAGCCATTAAATCAACGGCACTTTGGCAGATACGGTTTCTTAACGCTAACGGCAAAGCCACAGCAGGGGCAATTTCAACAACTTTTTGCTGCCGGCGCTGAACCGAACAATCACGTTCAAAAAGATGCAGCAAATGCCCATGTTCGTCGCCCAGGACTTGTACCTCAACGTGTTTGGCGGACGCAATATATTTTTCAACATACATCCGATCATCGCCAAAACTCGCTTTAGCTTCATTGACCGCATTTTGGTAAACGGCTTCTAATTCGGCTTCGGAATGCACGATCCGCATGCCTTTACCACCGCCGCCGCTTGCCGCTTTTAACATAACCGGGAAGCCGTGCTTAGCCGTAAAATCCTGAATTTCGGTAAAATCACGCGTTGGCTCCGGTGTTCCCGGAATGGTCGTTAATCCAGCCTTGTGGGCAGCTTCCTTGGCCGCAACCTTATCGCCAAACACATCCAATAGTTCCGAGCGCGGTCCAACAAACGTCAGCCCGGCCGCACGTACTTTACGCTCAAAGGTAGCATTTTCGGAAAGTAAACCATATCCGCCCCGCTTTGCTTAGCGATCCGGATAATATCATCCATATCCAAATACGCAGCGATTGGCGCCTTACCTGCACCAACTTGATAACTTTCCTGTGCCTTAAAGCGATGAATCGATAAAGCATCTTCTTTGGCATAAATGCCCACGGTTTTTAGGCCCAGTTCTTCACAGGCACGGAAAATCCTAATAGCAATTTCGCCCCGATTTGCGACTAAAACTTTATGCATGCGTCTTCTCTACCTTTCGTTGCGTACGTTCGCTGTGATAACTAATATTAAGCATAATCCCCACTGCCATGGATAAGACGATCATACTCGATCCGCCGTAACTAATAAATGGCAATGTCACACCGGTCACGGGGATAACGCCTGCCACTGCACCCACGTTGAAAATGGTTTGCACCAGCATCATCGTCGCAATGCCATAAGCAATGAGCGTGTGATACGTATTTTTGGATCGAACCCCGATTAAGTAAAATCGCATCACTAGGAAAAATAATAAGCTTAAGATGACCACGGTTCCAACCAATCCGAGTTCTTCGGCAATCACTGCCAAAATGAAGTCAGTATATGGCTCCGGCAGATAACCCAGCTTTTGGCTGCTCATTCCCAAGCCGACTCCGAACCAGCCGCCATGATTGATCGCGTAAAGAGAATTGACCACCTGATTACCCGCAGCATTGGCTTTCTCAAACGGGTGAATTGCCGCTACCAATCGCTGGTAGGCATAGTTATCTTCAAGACCGGCAAAATGGTAATGCGACACAATGTAGTACCCTAAGACGCCGGTTGCAATCAACCCTAACACCCAAAGCAGTCCATAGCGCATGGGAATCCCGCTGGACATCACAACGACCAAGGTAATCAAGAAGAGAATCGCAAATCCGCCAGTATCCGGCTCGATGAAAACCAGAAACATGATGACGCCGGCCATAAACAGCGGCTGCCACATTTGGTGTAACCGGAAATTTTCTTGCTGGAAACTGTTTTCACGCGATGACAACATATGCGCTAAATAAAAAATCAAAATCATTTTGGCAAACTCGGATGGCTGTAATCGAAAACCGCCAATCGTAATCCAGGCTGATGCCCCATTGACCGCACGACCATGCAGGATCAAATAAACCAACAACACCAGCAAGGTACTCATCAAAATAAAGAGCACCCAGCGATTACGTAAAATCTTGAGTGACATCTTATAAAAGAAGAATACCGTTCCGATGCCAAGAATCACAAAAAGAATCTGCTGAACTAAGTATTTAGTTTCGGCGGCGCCATATTGACGTTGTACCCAATAGGCGCTGGCAGAATAAACCATGACAATTCCAATCGCACACAAAATCAGATACGGCACCAAGATGAAATAATCCACATGGCGTATTTTTTTCATTAGGAAAACGCGGCCTTTCAAGCAATGATTGGGTTAATTATAGCATACCGGCTCGTACCGCCAAGCCGCACAGGCAATCGTTATCAGGAAGTTTAGTTTGTCTTAGTCAGAAATACGCACCGTGATTGGCCCTGCCCTTTGCCTGCCATGAAAGCCGCTACCCACGATGGTCAAAAGATGCCGATGATGAAATATTGGTTTTGAAGATCAAAAAAACCGCCAGAATTTGACGGTTTTCTGAAAAATTATTTAGAAGCAGCAATCTTCTTACGCTTTGCAGCCTTTTGACGTTCGCCGGTGTTTAAAATCTTTTTACGTAGGCGAATGTTTTCAGGGGTTACTTCGCAATATTCATCATCGTTTAAGAACTCGATCGATTCTTCAAGCGTCATCTTCTTTGGCGTCTTGATGGCAGCTGCATGGTCCTTCCCGGCAGCACGGGTGTTCGTCAGGTTCTTACCCTTAGTAACGTTAACAGCAATGTCGTTTTCGCGGGAGTTCTGACCGACAATCATGCCTTCGTAAACTTCCGTGCCAGCATTGATGAAGAGTTGGCCGCGATCTTCAACGGATTGCAGACTGTAGGTAGTCGCAGTGCCGGCATTGATAGATACCAACGCGCCTTGAGTACGACCCGGTTCCCAGTTCTTGATCACTGGCGCATACTTTTCAAACGTATGGTTCATGATGCCATAACCGCCTGTAGAAGAAAGGAATTCGGTGGAATAACCGATTAAACCACGGGATGGGGCAAGGAAAGTGAGCCGCGTTTGACCGTTGCCTTCATTTTCCATATTCTGCATTTCGCCTTTGCGTTGGCTCATAGCGTCAATAACCGTACCGGTGTATTGCTCAGGAGTATCGATCTGCACCGTTTCAAACGGTTCCATCGTCACGCCATCAATATCGCGATAGATAACTTCTGGCCGGCCAAGCTGTAATTCGAAGCCTTCACGCCGCATCTCTTCAACCAAGATGGAAAGATGGAGTTCACCACGACCGGATACCATCCAGGCACCGGCTTGATCCGTATCGTCAACACGCAACGAGACATCGGTTTGCAGCTGTGCCTTCAACCGTTCCTCTAGTTTCCGCGCCGTTACGTTCTTACCTTCACGACCGGCAAAAGGACTGTCATTAGCCACAAACATCATCTGCAAAGTCGGTTCGTCAATCCGTAAGATCGGCAAAGCCTCTGGCGTATCGGCAGCGGTCACGGTTTCGCCGACAAAGATATCATCCATCCCTGAAACGGCAATCAAGTCACCGGCTTTAGCAGAATTGATTTCGGTCCGCGTTAACCCGAAGAAACCAAAGAGCTTGGTGACCCGGAAGTTCTTTTGTGACCCGTCAAGTTTCATAACCGTTACATTGTCACCGATCTTGATCTTGCCCCGGAAAATCCGGCCAATCCCGATCCGGCCAACATAATCGTTGTAATCCAACATGGCCACCTGAAACTGCAATGGTTCGTCACTGTTATCGATTGGCGCTGGAATCGTCTTGATGATGGTCTCAAAAAGCGGATTCATCGTGTGCTTTTGGGTTGATAAGTCGGAATCCATACTGGAAGTCCCGTTAACCGCTGAAGCATAGACTACTGGAAATTCCAATTGCGCATCATCGGCACCCAATTCAATGAACAATTCGAGCACTTCATCGACCACTTCTTCAGGACGCGCACCGGGACGGTCAACTTTATTGATGACCACAATCGGTGTTAAATGTTGTTCAAGCGCCTTCTTCAAAACAAAGCGAGTTTGTGGCATTGGGCCTTCGAATGCATCGACAACGAGCAAAACGCCGTCAACCATCTTCATAACCCGTTCTACTTCACCGCCAAAGTCAGCATGCCCCGGGGTATCGAGGATGTTGATGGTGGTGTCGCCGTATTTCACCGCCGTATTTTTACTAAGGATGGTAATACCGCGTTCCTTTTCAATGGCGTTGGTATCCATCGCCCGGTCTTGTAATTGAATGTGTTGATCAAGTGTATCCGATTGTTTAAGCATCTCGTTAACCAAAGTTGTCTTACCATGGTCAACGTGGGCAATGATCGCAATGTTGCGAATATCGTCACGTGTTTTCACGTTTATACTTCCTTTCTGCTGGCACTACTGGCCGCTTACCGCATTAAAAAAGTGCCAGCAACTGACACAGTTATACGATTTTGAATTATAACACATTCTACCCAATCTGTGTGAGTTTTCTGAAAAGTGAAGTGATTCACGCGAATGATTTGATGGAATTTTCTTTGGAATCCGTGCATCTAGGCCATACATTCAAAAAACTGACGGGAATCGTCTCCGCCAGTTTTTGAGGTTGCTCGTTAATGAGCGGCGTTAATGCGCCTGTTCACTTTTACCGGCCATCATGGCTAGAATCGTTTGATGTGCTTGCGGGGTCGCTGCCACGACAACGCCTGGCTGACTTAAGTTGATTGCCGAACCGTCTTCCCGACTAAATTCGACGCCCAAACCTTGCGTAATCGCCATGCCTGCTGCAACATCCCAAGGCTGCAGATAGGAAACATAGCCGACTTGCCGGCCTAAAGCGACTTCAATAAATTCCATCCCGGCACTACCACTCATCCGTGCACCGGAACTAGCTAAGGCCACATCACCTAAATGCAAGCGATTCTTAATGGCCATGGGTCCTGCCACTCCCAACAAACCGTCCTTCAGTGGCAGATCCGGCAATGGCTTCAACTGACGTCCGGCAAACGTGACTGGTAGATTCGGACCGCCACTCAACACTTCATTGCGCATCACATCCATAATAGCGCCGACAATCGGTTGCCCGTCACGATAGACACCGATCATCACCGCAAAATGTGCCTGCTGTTTAACAAAATTCATGGTGCCATCAATTGGATCGACAAAAAAGACCAACCCATTAAGATCCGTATCATCATGGCCGTGACCTTCCTCGCCAATGATTCGCGCCGTTGGAAAATCGGTCTTGATATGTTCAATCAAAAATTGCTGATTGGCTTTATCGACATTGGTGACCAGGTCATTGCGATTGCTTTTTTGGGCAACATCAAGTGGCTGTGCCATTGCTGTCAAAATGCGTTTCCGGCTAGCAGCAAACCAACCGATCAATGTCTCACGTATCTTTTCTGGATCTTGTGTCATGTTTAACTCACCCTCACCCTAATCTTTTGACTCACACCTTGGCGTGCCATTTGTACGACCGTGTAAATCGAGTAACCAGAGAGTGTTTCAAATTCACGCCCCAGTTGACGCTCGGTTCCTTTATCCGGTACGACCTGCTTGAAACCCTTATAGGCAGCAAGTAGGTTATCCCGATCAACCCCATGCTCATAAGCATCCTCGACCAGCGCATAAAAGGTGGTCACTTTGATCTTTTCTGCCGTGGTCCAATCGAGATCTAAGGGATAATGATAGTTAGCTTTCATTCTTATTTGCTCCTTGTTCGATCGCTTCAATCTGGGTCTGGGCTGCTTGAATCGCTTGGCTTAAGGCAGCTTCTTCATCATCGGAACCTGCCACCATCGCCAACGTCACCACCCCGCGTTCATCCAATAAAACCGGCGAACTGCTAATCTGTCCTGTACCATCATCGGCATCGCGTAAGTGGGTAAAAGTGCCTATCACCCCATCACCGGCAAAAGCAGCTAGGATCGGTTCAACCAACTTGCCAAGCATCACGGTCAACGTACTGGCTAAGAATGTCTGAACCGCCTTCACAGCCTCGGAAAAAATTGTCTGGTCATCCAGTAGGCGCAACACCGGCGTGGCGCCTACATAGGCTCGGCTCCAAACCAGAACCGGCGTCTGACTGGTTCCGACCACATAGGCAGTCACTTGAGCGGCGGGAACAGCCAACCGCTCTGCTAGAAATTGTTCAAATTGCCAGGTTGCACCAAAAGTACCTAAACCGACAACCTGACGCTTATTCAAGCCGGAAAATCGTTGAGCGAAATAGGTGAAAAGCTCGTCATGGGTCATGGCAACGATAATGCGACCCTTAAACCCTGCTGCCATTGCCGAATTTAGCACTTTCCGAATGGCCGTAATATTAGTGGCTACAAACCCCTCATCCGCTGGCGTCCCTGTATCAGTCAGAATCAAAACATCGGCTGCCTTTAGAACTTTGGGCGTCACCTTCACAAATGTATTGTGACAAATTTGACTCAAGGCCGTCAACCCGGCTACGTCAACCAATGTTTCATCAGGTTCATAACAGCCGACTTGCAAATCAAGCAATGACATAATCAGCATTTGTAAAAGCCCTTGTGTCCCCGTGCTGGCACCATGTACCACGACTCTTTGCATGAAAACCCTTCCTCTCAGCTGCGTTATCTACATTTTAGCGGAAGCGCAATCTTAAGACAAAATTAAACAGGGTTATTTTTGCAATTGTTAACTAACTGAAATATTAGTCCTTTTTCATGAAGTCCTTACACTCGTGCTTTCGGTTTTTGACTTGGTGCTTTCCCATCAAAAAAAGTGGGCACAGACAATCAGTTGTCTATACCCACCTAACCAAATGCATCATGTCGGCAATATGGATCTACCTGCTAGATATTAATTGGCAACCCTAATGCAACTTCAGCATCATCCATAATGGTTTCACTTAAGGTCGGATGTGGATGAATGGTCAAAGCCAAATCTTCAGCGTTGAGTCCACCTTCAACCGCAACCGTCAATTCTGAGATCAAATCACTGGCACCGGCGCCAGCAACTTGACCACCGATGACGGTTCCGTTTTCATCCGTAACCAGACGAACGAAGCCCTCGGTTTGCGCCAAACTTAAAGCACGGCCATTCGCCGCAAATGGAAACTTGCTTGCTTTAGCTTTGATGCCCTTATCCTTTGCCTCAGCAAGCGTCATGCCAGTTGTAGCCAGTTCCGGATCCGTGAAACAAACCGCCGGCATTGCTTTATAGTCAACCGCGCTGGCCTTGCCACTGATCGCCTCTGCCGCTATCTTACCTTCATAACTTGCTTTATGCGCTAATGCAGCGCCGGGAACAATGTCACCGATTGCATAAATATTTGGCTTATTGGTTCGTCCTTGCGCATCGACTTTGATCAAGCCGCGATCCGTTGTTTCAATGCCAACAATGTCTAAGCCCAAATCATCGGTATTTGGCCGCCGCCCGACTGTGACCATCACATAATCTGCGGCAATGGTTTGTTCTTTACCGTCCGCTGTATAGGTTACCTTGACGCCATTGCCGGTATCTTCGGCTTCCTTCGCCATCGCGTTGGTAATCACTGTAACGCCGCGCTTTTTAAAGGAGTTTAAGACGAGTTGAACCATATCCTTTTCAAAGTTTGGCAAAATTGAGCTGGTGCCTTCAAGAATTGTGACATGTGCGCCTAAGTTGGCATATGCGCTCGCCAGTTCGGATCCGATGTAGCCACCGCCAATCACCACGAATTCTTTTGGTACTTCCGGTAAGTTTAGGCCACCGGTTGAATCCAAAATCCGTTTACCAAATTTGAAGCCTTTGATTTCAATTGGCCGGCTTCCGGTTGCAATGATCAAATTCTTGAAGGTGTATGTCTGAGCCGAGTCTTTTTGCATAACCCGCAGACTATGATCATCCTTCAAGAAAGCCGTCCCCATAATGGTTTCGATTTTGTGCTTTTTTAAAAGCATCGCAACACCGCTGGTTAACGTGTGCACAACCTTGTTTTGCTTCCAATCCTGGGTTTTTTTGAAATCAAGATCCGCACCCTTGGCATTAATACCAAACGTGCTTGCTTCCAAGGCATCTTGATAACGGTGACCGGCATTGATCAAAGCTTTTGATGGAATACAGCCAACATTCAAACAAACCCCGCCAATGAAGGTATTCTCGATAACAGTTACCTTTTGACCCATTTCGGCTGCTCGGATCGCAGCTACGTAACCACCTGGGCCAGAGCCAATCACAACGGTGTCCAAATCGATTGCAAAATCGCCTACAACCATGCTTATCCCTCCATCAACAGCAGATCAGGGTCTGCTAACAATTTATCCATGAGATTCAATGCGGTTTGCGCCAAAGCACCATCAATCAAGCGATGATCATAACTCAAGCTCAACTTCAACAGGTTACCGACAACAATTTCATTATCAGCGTTGACATATGGCTCTTTAGCAATTTTACCGACACCAAGGATGGCAACTTCCGGCTGATTGATCACCGGTGTGAACCAGCCACCACCAATTGAACCAACGTTACTAATGGTCATGGAACCGCCGCGCATCTCATCTGGCTTCAACTTGCTGTCATATGCCTTTTGTGCATTGTCACTGATTTCCTTGGCAATTTCGAACATGCTCTTGGCATCAGCATTCTTGATGACCGGCACGTATAACCCATGATCCGTGTTCGTGGCAATCCCGATATTAAAGTAATGTTTGTAAACAATCTCATCGGTGGTGTCGTCAATTGACGCATTAAATTCTGGATATTCACGCAATACCGTGACCAAAGCTTTAACGATGTATGGCAAGAACGTTAATTTAATGCCTTTATCAGCCGCGTACTGCTTATACTTCTTCCGATGCGCCATTAACTTGGACACTTCAACCTCGTCAAAGCTCGTGACATGCGGGCTCCGTTGTTTCGAGGCTAACATTGCCTTGGCAATTGCCTTGCGCGTTGGCGTCATCTTCTCGCGAGTCTCCAGCTCGGCTTCACTGCCGGTTGAAACGTAAGGCGCGACTGGCTGCGGTTTTGGCGCTGCCGGTGTTGCTGCTGGAGCTGGTTGCGCTGCTTTAGGCGCGGAGGTTGCTGCTGGCTGCGCAGGTGCTGCAGCTGGTGCCCCTGCTTTAAAGGCATCGATATCGGCCTTGGTAATGCGCCCATGCTTCCCGGTTGCTGGCACTTGCGAAATATCAATGC
>OKOF01000189.1_pt1 | contig 16761 bp, 10 predicted proteins | sample 1614051 | NCBI WGS metagenome assembly OKOF01 (sample SAMN04436902, study PRJEB24849) | human gut metagenome | biome: human gut; feature: NICU; material: stool | host: Homo sapiens | place: USA: Saint Louis, MO | collected 2012-03-21
GTTACGATAACAATAGTCAGTCATTGTAACTCTATAACTCTTAGTCGAATCAATTTGATCTAACATTACTCGTTGCCCAGGTTCTAGATTCATATCAATCTCATAATTGAATCCTTGCCACATTGTACATAATGTTTCATCAATAATTGTTAAGCTTAATTGCTCATTAACAAAATCTAAATATGAATAACTATACTCCAATATATCTTTGATATTTTGACCACTAATTGTCATATCCATTGGCTTATCTGGATAAGGGTATGCATGATACAAATCTTCATTTCGAATCTGTCCATTCAACCCCTTCTCTCCGTTCATAGGCACGTGAACACATGTTATATCATTATCAAATGCAAGGTGAATTGCATCATGTAATAATTGCGAAAATGGATGTGTTTGACAGACTAAATCTTGTAACCCATTTACTGATAACATCAAACCTTTATCACTTATGATTTCCTGTGACCAATAAGCCACTGCCTTTCTATCATAGAATGTTAAATCTAATAATTCTTGATCCTCTTCATACTCATTTAAGTCAATCACTTTAGAATCAATGCTTTCAACATCATAAGTTGTTGTTCTCTTTTTAAAATTAATCGAAAGATGTACAAGCTCTTTTGCATCTTGACCAGCCTGAACATAATACGTTTCATGATCTTGACCTACTATTGTTTGATGCTGATGTGCTGTAATCATTAAATCTATAACACCGAGTTCTTCCATTAATTTTTCAGCTTCATTCGAACTTGCCTTTTTATTTTTCGTACTATTACTAATTTTATTCAATCCACCATGATAAATTACAATCAAAAAATCCGGCTCTTCAACTTCATGGATATATCTAATCCATCGTTTTGATGCCACTAATGTCTTTTCAATAGATACATCTTGCTCCATTTCAGAATACTCATTTTCCATTAAACCATCTGCTGTGACGCCTACGATAGCAATTTTTAAGTCACCAAAATGTTTAATACAATATGGAGTTGAAAAATAAGGCTCCTTAGTAACATTGTATTCAATATTTGCTGATAACCATGGAAAACGTGCCAATGCAATTGAACGAGTTAAAAATGATAAACCAAACTTGAATTCACTTGGACTCACACCGCTAGCATCATAATGCATTCTGTTCATCAACTTTATCATTGGATGTCGTTTATAAGGTGCAACAATAGCATAATAATAGGCCGCTAACGAGCCAGCTAAACTTCCGCCACTATCTAATAAAATGACGCGATGATTTTGTGCTCTTACTTGGTTAACATAAGTACCAGCTCTATAAATATTTGAACCATAATCACCATTTAAGAAATGACTATGCATATCTGACGTAGTTAAAATCTCTACATTAATGTTTTCATTTTTTTCCATCATGTTACACCTCTCATTGTTACTAGTTTACCATTTTCAAAACCAATCGTCTTATAAAATAAGTTAAAAATACAAACTAAAAAAGCAATCTAAGTTCCAGTTAAAATCTACATTAACTAAACTTAGATTGCTATTATATTATCCTATTTGAATACGTTCTTTTGGATAATGGAATTTATCTGGTTCTCGACGTCCTGCTATCATAATGATAAATGATATTAAGCCAACACGTCCTATAAACATGAGTACCATTAGTACGACCTTGGAAATATCACTAATATCACTTGTGACACCAAGCGATAGTCCACAAGTTCCAAATGCAGACATGACTTCAAAAAATACTTGTAAAAATGTAAGCTTACCATTTTCAGTAGCTGATATAATTAGCATTCCTAAAAATGTTAAAATTGTCGCCATTGTAAATACTGCAAATGAACGTTGAATATCCATAATGTGTACTTCTCTATTGTAAACTTTAATGGATGTTTTATCGGCATTATTACTAAAGTTAATTAAAAACAAAATTAAAATAGCGAAAGTTGTTGTACGAATACCGCCACCAACCGAACTTGGCGAAGAACCTATAAACATTAAAATACCCATGATAATATTCGTAGGGTCACTTAGTGTTGTCACATCAATTGTTTGAAGACCCGCACTTCTTGTAGTCGCTGATTGAAACAGCGAATAGAATAACGATTGATGCCAACTTAATCCTTTGAACGCATGGTTATGTTCAAATAATAGAATGGCTAATACCCCAACAATAAATAGGAATAAATATGTTGATGTCGTAATTTTAGTAAATAATGAAAATCTAAAATTAGTAACCCTATTTTGAATGTAAGCTTTAACCTCTAATAATACTGGGAAGCCGATTGATCCTAAAATTATTAAAAATATAACTATCGCTTGTACAAAATAATCATGTGCATAAGGAATTAATGACTTACCTGTAATATCTAATCCACCATTGGTAGTGGCAGAAATAGAAACAAAAACACCTTGCATGATTGCATATTTTAAATCTGGATTATCTCGATAAAAGTAAAATGCTAATAACATGGCTCCTACGAGTTCGATTACAAATATTGATTTTACAATATCAATAATCAATTTGACGGTACCACTCATTGTGTTTTTGTTATTATCTAACATAATTAACTGACGTTCTCTAATTCCAATATGTTTACCTAGTACCACCCATAACATCGTACCAATTGCCATGACGCCAATTCCACCAATATTTAATATCACGAGGATAATTAATTGTCCAAATGTAGAATAGGTATCGACAATACTTATCGGAGACAATCCAGTAACACTAATTCCGGATACGGCAACAAATAATGTGTCAATTGGATTTACTTCTACACCTGGTTTATGAACATACGGTAAGTTTAATAATAAAAATGCAACGACAATTGCGACGATATAGTACAATACAATACCTTGTTGAGGGCTTGATCTTTTTAAAAACTGGCTAAAAATTGACACGTTGTTCACCTCAACATTATTTTAGTTTAATATTAATTTCTTTCTCTTTACCATCTCTATAAATCTTCGCTGTAATTGATTTCAAGTCATCTTTATGACTAAATATAATCTGCCTAAAGCGTAAATCATCTTCTAAAAGTTTGCCATCTAATTCAGTAATTACATCACCTTTTTTCAGACCAGATTGATCTGCTAAACCATTGTTGTCAACTTGATCTACAACAACACCGTTCTTAACTTTTCCTAGCAATTTAACTGCTTGTCTTTCAAAACTATTTAGATTGGCAATATTCTTCATTTTAACACCTACATCCGGATAGTCAATTTTACCTTTTGTTTCTAAATCTTTTACAATCTTTTGTACTTCATTAACAGGTATTGCAAATGACATATTTTCAACGTTTGGCATACTAATTTTAGCTACAACTACACCAATTAATTTTCCTTCTCTATTGACGACAGCACCACCCGAGTTACCTGGATTTACTGATGCATCAATTTGGAAAGCTTTCATCAACATATCATATTTATTATCTTTATCGAAATCAATAGGAACATTTCTGTTCAGACCTGAAATAATACCTTCTGTCACAGTGCCTTTAAAGTCTACACCAAGTGGATTACCTACGACTAATATTGGCTCTCCTAACACTAAATTATTTGAATCTCCAATAGCTATCTCTTTCACTGAACTGTCTGAAGAAGTCGCTTTAACAACAGCTAAATCTGACCATTTATCTTTTCCAAGCACTTTCCCAACAACACTTTTATTATTCGAGAAAGTTATTTTTTGATTTTCTTTATCACCGACAACGTGTGCATTCGTAACAATGTATAACGTATCTCCAGATTTTTTATATACAACACCTGATCCTACTTCGTCTTGAGATGCTTTATCTTTAGGTAATGATGAATCTTTTGATGTTTCATTTTCAACTGTAACGACCGATTTAACTGCGTTATTGGCATTTTTCATCGTTGTCGTATATTTTTGAGCATCTGCATCATTATTATCATTCATGCGATCATTTTTGTTCACATTATTAAAAATGGCATTCAAAATAACAATTAGAATAATAATACCCATTAGAATAACTAATTTAGGCCAATACATCATCCAAAACTTTTTCAAAATGGCACTATAATTATTATTTGTAGCGCGCCCTTTGTTCAATTTTGATGTAGCCTTTTTTTGATTATTATTTGCCGATGTCTTTGTATTTGGTTTTTGACCGTTTAATTTATCATGGTCATTAATAGCCATATTTCTTTTTTCAGTGCTACGATGAGATGCACTTGACTGACTTTGATATCCCACCGTTTCAGATGAGTCTGCATTTTGTTTATGTTTATCTTCGACATGAATTTTTTCATCAAGTTTTCGATCGTCATCTATTTTTGATAATGATGGTGTATTGATATCATTATCAGGATTATCGTCAACAATATGATCTTCTCTCATAACGTAATCTTTATCATCACTTATCGATGGTGTATGATGACTTAAATCATTTTCATGATTAGACTTGTCATTTTGTTCGCTATCACCATATGTATAAGTTTTTGTTTGCTCATTTTGACTTTGCTGCCTTTTCAATTTCTGTTCTTCCGGCAAAGTTAATGGCTTCTGATTATTTACTTCATCATCAGATTCCGACAATATTGGTACTGAATTTGATTTGTCTGATATTACTTCAGATTTCAGATTACTACTTTTATTTCCATCTGAACTGTCTTTTTTTATTTTCTCTGTCTGCATCGAGCTGTCTGAATCAGTTCTTGAAGACTCAAAATCAATTCTAGTCTCTTTATCATGTTCTGAAGGTTTAGAAAGTACATGTTGCTCTTCATGACCAACTTTGTTTTTATCTGAACTTAGCTTTCTCATGTCAGTTGATTCTACTTTATCGGTTGAATTAGTTGATAAAGTCGCTTCAGTATTTTGCTCATAATATTTTGATTTCTCTGTATCTTGGTCTACTGAATCTAATGAATTTTGTTTTTTAGATACATCGTCTGTTAAATAATGATCTTTGTTATATGCTGACTTACTACCCTGATTACTTTTACTTTCTTCAGCTTTGTTCTCATTCACATCACGGTTTCTCTGTTCTAAATGCGATGATAAACTATTTTTAAAACGTTCGTGCTTATCAATTGAATCTTTATGTATTTGCTTATCTGCTTTTTTTGATGTTGTATTATCTATATTTTGTTTATCTTGATGTTGATTTAAATTTTCTTCTCTGTCTTCGTTGTGGAAGAATTCACGACGCTTACGTCGGTACTGACTTTTAGGAATTACATGTTTTTTACCAATATCCACTAATGTCCACTCCATTCAATAAAATCACTTTTCATTATGACACATTAACACCTAATTTGCTTTAAAATCTATATAATTTCTATTGAAAAAATGCTAAATATAAAAGGCACATTTTCTTTATACTATATCGCATCTTTTGATTCACATTCTTCAAAATCCATTTTTCATAAATCACTCAATTAAATGAAAAAGGACAACCTTAAACTAAATTAAGATTGTCCGCTTCACATCAATTATTTATGCGATTTTTTATTTTTAACAACTGAACCTAACCAACCGATAATTACTAATCCAATTAGTACTGTCCAGAAAATAGATTGCCATAATACGCCATGTGGGAAGTGCTCAGGCAATACAGCGATGTCTGGGTGAGCTAATACCATGACAACTAATTTAACACCTACCCAACCAACGATCGCGAAGGCTGCACCTTCAAGTCCTGGATATTTGTTTAATAGCTCTACGAACCATGTTGCTGCATAACGCATTAGAATAACACCAATCATTCCACCTAGGAACATGACTACGAACTGACCTAAGTCCATACCACCAAAGTGAATACCAACTTTAGGAAGTGTTACAGCAATAGCTAAAGCAGCAAGCATAGAATCAATGGCAAATGCGATATCTGCAAATTCTATTTTCAACACAGTTCCCCAGAATGATTTGTTACTTGCTTTAATCTCTTCACCAGACTCATCATAATGATGATCATCTCCAGCTTCAGGACTTTCAATTTCTGGGTGTTTAAAGAACTGCCACAGATTTTTGATTGACATATAAATTAAGTAAACCGCTCCTGCAGCTTGAATAAACCAAAAGTTCGCGATAATACTAATTAAGAATAAAGCTAAAAATCTAAATACAAATGCACCTAGCAAACCGTAAAACAAAGCTTTTTTACGTTGTTCGGGTGGTAAGTGCTTAACCATTACAGCCATAACAATCGCGTTATCTGCTGCTAATAAGCCTTCTAAAAATACTAAAACGACAAGTACCCATAAATAAGGTAAGATCAAACTTGGATCCATTAACATGTACAACTCCTTTAAATAAATAAGTTAAGTACAAACAAAAAGACCTATGCTAAATAAATAGCAAAGGTCTCACTAAGCAATTTTAATTGCCCACTTTACCGGAAGATATCTTCGTAATGACGATAAAGTGTCGAATCATTTATACGGTCATGATTCTTAAGTTACTCCCCTCTGACAAAATGCCATAGGTTATTCATTTGATACATCATAGTATACCTTTTTCTTTTAAAATATACAATTTATTTTTCTTCAAGGAAACAATTATTTTTAATGTAACAAATTCGATTATACAATTGAGCCGTTAAAGTAAACTATACAATTTAATTTCAGGGAATTTCTCTTCGAACCATCTTGTTGCAAATTCATTTTCAAATAAGAATACTAAATCGTCATATCTATCTTTCACTAAAATCGATCTTGATGTGTTCATCTTATCTGTAATTTGGTCTTCATTTTCAATCCAACGTGCAATTTTACGGCCTACTGGCTCCATAACAACATCAACATTATATTCGTTTTTCATTCTATGTTCGAAAACTTCAAATTGTAACTGACCAACAGCACCTAAAATAATTTGGTTTGTGTGTAATGTTTTATAGTATTGAATCGCACCTTCTTGAACTAATTGTTCAATACCTTTATGGAAATGCTTCTGTTTCATGACGTTTTTAGCAGAAACTTTCATAAAAATTTCTGGCGTAAATTGTGGTAAATCTTGGAAACTGTAGGTTTGTTTTCCACCAACTAAAGTATCTCCAATTTGATAATTACCTGTATCATATAGTCCAATGATATCGCCTGCTACAGCATGATTCACAGTTTCTTTATCGTCTGCCATAAATGACGTTGAACGTGTGATCTTTTGCTTTTTATTAGTACGTTGCAAAGTGACATCCATACCACGTTCAAATGCACCACTAACGACACGCATAAAGGCAATTCTATCACGGTGTTTAGGGTCCATGTTGGCTTGAATTTTAAAGATAAATCCTGAAAATGAATCATCAAACGGGCTTACTTCAACCTCTTCTTTTGTTTGTCTCGCATTTGGCATTGGCGCAAAATCAACATATGCATTTAAGAAATTTTGTACACCAAAGTTAGCTAAAGCTGAACCGAAAAATACAGGTGTTAAGTCTCCACTCAACAGCGCGTCATTATCAAAGGCTTCACCCGCTTCTTCAACCAACATTAATTCTTCAATCGCTTGTTCAAAAGCACTATCATTTGTAATTGCATGATCTTCTTCCAACTCAAAATCATCATTCAAATGTAATATATTTTCTTCATCTCTAAATGGTTCAATTGTTTTAGACTTTCTATCAATGATGCCAAAGAAACTTTGTCCCATACCAATTGGCCAATTCATAGGGTATGTTTCAATATTTAATGTCTCTTCGATTTCATCTAATAATTCAAATGGTTCTTTACCTACTCGGTCTAATTTATTAATGAATGTAAAGATTGGAATTCCACGCATTTTACAAACTTTAAATAACTTCAATGTTTGTGTCTCAATACCTTTTGCACAGTCTATGACCATGACAGCACTGTCAACTGCCATTAATGTTCTATACGTATCTTCTGAAAAGTCTTCATGTCCTGGTGTATCTAAGATATTGATTTTATAATCATCGTAATCAAATTGCATTACTGAACTTGTTACAGAAATACCACGCTCTTGTTCAACTTTCATCCAGTCACTTGTCGCAAATTTACCAGTCTTCTTCCCTTTAACTGTACCCGCTTCACGAATGGCACCACTGAAGTACAATAGTTTTTCAGTTAACGTTGTTTTCCCTGCATCGGGATGTGAAATAATCGCAAAAGTCTTTCTAGACTCAACTTCTTGCTTTAAGTTCATTAGTCTTTCTCCTTTTTATATGTTTCTATCCAATCTGTTAGTTGTGATGCAATCGATTCTGCCTCTTCCTCTTCTTTAAAAACAAACAATTGCATGAGTATTGCTTCAAAACAAGTTTCTTCATTTAATGTCATTGCCATCTGATATGACCAAAACCAATCTGGTATAGCAATGATTATCTGGTCATTTAATGCTTCGAATAAATAAACATCAATAGTTTTACCTTCATCAATAAGTCTTTTATTGACCAACAGGGCCACCACCGAACTTTTTGTAAGCTGCTTCAAGGCCAATTAAATCATCTCGATGTGGCACCTTAATATGTCCTGGCATGATTTGATATGGTTCTCTTCCTTTTGATGCTAAAACGACAGTATCCCCAGGCTCAGCTATGTCAATTGCATGTTTTATCCCTTCTGCACGATCATCAAATTCAATATAGTTTTGATGTGTTGCACCTTTGGCTAATTCTGCTGTTAACATTTTCGGGTCATCATTTGCCGGATTATCCGGTGTGAAAATGACATAATCTGCACGACAGGCAACTCGCCCCATTTCAGGCGTTTTAGTTAAATCACGTTCGCCTGCCATACCAACTAAAAATATCAACTTTTGCTTTACAAAAGGCTGTACTGCATCGATTAATTTGTTCATACCATCAGCTGTATGTGCATAATCGATAATTAAATCAATAGGTAACGAAGGATCTAAAACTTCTAATCGTCCTTCAACAGGTTCTAAATTTTCAACAGCTTTAATAATCGTTTCTAAAGATGTACCTTTACTCCACACCGCAATCATTGCTGCCATAATATTAGAAATATTAAACTTACCAACATAAGGCGATTTTACTGGGTAAGTTCCAAAAGGCGTTACAAAATCAAAGCTGACACCTTGTAAAGATTCTTGAATATTTTCAGCCATAAATTGGGCTTCCTCATCAATTCCATAACTAAATACTTCATAAGGCGTCACTGTTCTTAAATACTCAGAAAATGAATCGTCATTGTTTAACACGACATACTTTTCTTTCGACAAATCTTCACCTAATTGACTAAACAATAAAGACTTCGCGTGTCCGTACGCTTCCATTGTGCCATGAAAATCTAAATGGTCTTGTGTTAAATTTGAAAATATTGCAACGTCAAATTCAACGCCTCGCAGTCGTCCTAATACTAAGCCATGGCTCGATACTTCTAATGTCATGGATTCAGCGCCTGCATCAACTGCTTCTTTAATTTTCTTAGTCAAAGAAACTGTTTCTGGTGTCGTATTTGCACCTTTTGTCTTTGTTTCATTAATTTGGAAACCATTAGTTCCTAAATATGCACTATTTTTTTGTAACTTTCTTTGAATTAAATGAATCATCGTCGCAATAGAGGTTTTACCATTTGTACCCGTTACACCAAATGTCACTAACTGATGACTCGGATAATCAAATAATGTGTGTGCTAGAATACTAGCTACTCTTAATGTGTCCGGCACAACCACTTGTGTTACGTTAGCTGGTAATGATTGTTCTTTATTGACCACTACCAACTTACACCCTTGATCAGCTACACTTTGACAGAACTTATGACTGTCTACAGTATATCCAACTGAAGCGACAAAAATGCTACCTTCTCTCGCTGTACGTGAATCAGTAGTGATATCATCTATTTGTTGTTCTAAAGAACCCAATACACGCTTTACTTTTACTTTCTTAAACAACGTACTTGCATCCAAACTGAACCGCTCCTTTTTCTACAATATGTTTATTATACACGTTTTGTTGATGTTAATAAATTTATAATTTCACTGATATGTCCTACTAATCAGCATTTTCTAATTTCTACTATTAAAAATAAAACATAAGGTATTATGAATTAGTTTCACAATTATGGTTCATCTTAAATTATTAAAACCATCTTGTAACATGGTATAATATCATAATTGTTTCCAAAAATATGCTATAATTGTATACTGGATAATTTTAAATATACAAATAAAACATAGAACAATAAATTGCTTAATAAAATAACGTTTTATTTTGTATCAATTCATCTATTGATTAAAATGCTATAAATGTAACGACTTTGCGTCTTTATTTCTTTTATAATGCCGTAAAATAAGTTACACTTAAATAAAATTTTCAAACTAACGGAGGGTGGCTATTAATGGTTACTCAAAATAAAAAGATATTGATTATTACTGGCTCTTTCGGTAACGGTCATATGCAAGTTACACAGAGTATCGTTAATCAACTTAATGATATGAATCTAGACCATTTAAGCGTCATTGAGCACGATTTATTTATGGAAGCTCACCCAATTTTGACTTCTATTTGTAAAAAATGGTATATCAATAGCTTTAAATATTTTAGAAATATGTACAAAGGGTTTTATTACAGCCGCCCAGATAAACTAGACAAATGTTTCTACAAATACTATGGACTTAATAAATTAATTAATTTATTGATAAAAGAAAAGCCAGATTTAATATTATTAACGTTTCCTACACCAGTTATGTCGGTACTAACTGAGCAATTTAACATTAATATTCCAGTTGCTACAGTGATGACAGACTATCGCTTACATAAAAACTGGATTACGCCGTATTCAACAAGATATTATGTGGCAACAAAAGAAACGAAACAAGACTTCATAGACGTAGGTATTGATCCTTCAACAGTTAAAGTGACAGGTATTCCTATTGATAACAAATTTGAAACACCTATTAATCAAAAGCAGTGGTTAATAGACAACAACTTAGATCCAGATAAGCAAACTATTTTAATGTCAGCTGGTGCATTTGGTGTATCTAAAGGTTTTGACACGATGATCACTGATATATTAGCGAAAAGTGCAAATGCACAAGTAGTTATGATTTGTGGTAAGAGCAAAGAGCTAAAGCGTTCTTTAACAGCTAAGTTTAAATCTAACGAGAATGTATTGATTCTAGGTTATACCAAACACATGAATGAATGGATGGCATCAAGTCAACTTATGATTACGAAACCTGGTGGTATCACAATAACTGAAGGTTTCGCCCGTTGTATTCCAATGATTTTCCTAAATCCTGCACCTGGTCAAGAGCTTGAAAATGCCCTTTACTTTGAAGAAAAAGGTTTTGGTAAAATCGCTGATACTCCAGAAGAAGCAATAAAAATTGTAGCTAGTTTAACGAATGGTAATGAGCAATTAACTAACATGATTAGTACAATGGAACAAGATAAAATTAAGTATGCTACACAGACAATATGTCAAGACTTACTTGATTTAATCGGTCATTCATCACAACCACAAGAGATTTATGGAAAGGTTCCTTTATATGCAAGATTCTTCGTTAAATAATTACGCTAATCATAAAAATTTCATTTTAATGCTTATTATCTTATTTTTAATGGAATTTGCGAGAGGCATGTATATCCTAAGCTATATTAATTTCTTGCCAACAGTAACATCCATTGCTGTAGCAATAACGTCTCTAGCATTTTCAATACATTTTATTGCTGATGCATCTACAAACTTTGTTATAGGATTTTTACTGAAAAAATTCGGCACAAAAATCGTTTTAACGACTGGATTTATTTTAGCATTTACAAGTTTATTTTTAGTTATTTGGTTTCCAGCATCACCTTTTGTAATCATATTTAGTGCTATGATGCTCGGTATTGCAGTTAGTCCTATTTGGGTCATTATGTTATCCAGTGTTGAAGAAGATAAGCGTGGCAAGCAAATGGGCTATGTTTATTTTTCATGGTTGTTAGGCCTATTGGTAGGTATGGTTTTTATGAATCTACTTATCAAAGTGCACCCAACACGCTTTGCCTTCATGATGTCTTTAGTCGTTTTAATTGCTTGGATATTATATTATTTTGTCGATGTAAAGTTAACAAATTATAATACTCGTCCAGTTAAAGCTCAATTGAGACAAATTGTTGATGTGACAAAGCGCCATTTATTGTTGTTCCCTGGTATTCTTTTACAAGGTGCCGCAATTGCTGCCCTAGTTCCTATATTACCAACATATGCTACTAAGGTTATTAACGTAAGCACAATTGAATATACTGTTGCAATCATTATTGGTGGTATCGGCTGTGCAGTTTCGATGCTATTTTTATCGAAACTGATAGATAACCGTAGCAGAAACTTTATGTATGGTGTCATTCTAAGCGGATTTATTTTATACATGATATTAATTTTTACTCTATCTATGATTGTTAATATTCACATCGTGTGGATTATCGCTTTAGCTATCGGTCTAATGTATGGCATCTTATTACCAGCATGGAATACCTTTATGGCACGATTTATCAAATCAGATGAACAAGAAGAAACTTGGGGTGTTTTTAATAGTATCCAAGGATTCGGCTCAATGATCGGGCCATTATTTGGCGGATTAATTACACAATTTACCAACAATTTAAACAATACATTTTATTTCTCGGCATTAATCTTTTTAGTCTTAGCTGTATTTTATGGAAGCTACTTTATAGCAAATAGAGAAAAAGCTAAGTAAGGTTAAAACGGTTTTTAAAATAAAGAAAATGGTCATTTTATTGCATTCAATAAAAATGACCATTTTCTTATTAATTCAAACATACTACGATTAACAATACTATTATGTTACTTAAGCTAAATTAAACGTTTCAATAACTTTCCATTTATCTTCGTCATCGTCAAAACGTAACAAAGTTAATTCATCGATAATTTCTTTATGGTCTACCCCAGCTAATGCTACTTGACCAAAAATATCTTCGAATTCTTGGCTAGATAGTCCTTGTGCTATTGTAAAGTGTGGCACAAAAACATGTTCAGCTTCTCCATAGAAATCTTCTCCATTAAAGCGATTAAACAATTCTTCTAAGTCGTCCGTCTTTGCAACTTTAAAGTAAATCACATTGTTCGTTGGTTTGAAGCTAGAAGCTTTTGTAGCATGAACTTCTACTGCTGGTATACCATTAATACGAGCTCTAACCTGTTCAATGACAGAATCTAAATCACCATCTTCAATTTCAAATGGCGCTTTAATTGTCACATGTGGTTTAATGCGTGAATACTGTTTATCATATCTTTTACGGTAAGAATCCACCGCTTCTTGAAATGACTTTGATGGAATTAATGCTAATCCTAAAATCATCTGAATTCCTCCTTTGTTTAACCTATTGCTATTATATCAAATTTCTTTGAAAACCGTTACATTAAAAATAATTCATTATACATCTTTTGCAAATTAGACAAATTTAAATTAAATTAAACAGTAAAATCTTTTATAAATATATTATAGACCAGACTATATGAAGACAATTCATACTAAATCTACTAATGTAAATTATTCATAAAGTTGATCATCTGTGTTTTTACTTAAAAAATACAATAATATATCTGACAGCAATGGTTTCCAATCTTTCCATTGGTGACTACCTTCAAATTCATCGTAATAATAAGTTATATTATATTTCTTAATTTGTTCAGCTAATTCTCTATTCGGTGTTAAGAAATCGGCACGCTTACCATTTGTTGGTAAAGTGAAATCTTTTTCATCTAGACCAATGACATGCCAAATTGTCAATTGTTCTTTATTAGCACATTGATTTAGCTTATCTAATACTTTTTCATCTGAATGTGGACTTAACATTGCTACACGACTAAAAATCGTTGGATAGGTCAACGCCGTTAATAAGGCAATACTACCCGCTAAACTATCTCCTACTAATAACCTTGCATTACCTACTTTCAGTGTAGAAAACGTCGAGTCAATAAATGGCAATATTTCTTTACCGACTGATTGAATAGTTAAATGAGAACGACTTCCTTGTGGATGAAATTCTTCTCTACGCTTATCAACGTCTTCATAATGGAATCCGACAATGATCGCATCATCAATACGCGCTTCTTTGATTAACGATTCATATGTACGTTGTATTCTCCCGAAACGTAAAAAATCTAATCCGTCAAAGCAAAGAATGACATTATATTTAACAAGTTGATTATAAGATTCTGGCAAATAAATACTTAGTGTGACATCTCTATTTAAAATATCACTATATAAAACATGTTTATTAATCTTTCCAGCTTTAAATTCCAACATAAAAAAGTGCCCCCTAGTAATTGTATTATTATTGTACCAAGAGACACTATATTTTAAAATTCAAATTTCTGAGCACCTAAAATTCTCAATACTTTTTCTTTTTTATCAAATGATTACTATATATACCATAACTAAAAGTTGACTACTTTTTGGCACGTGCTTGTTTTAAACGTTCTGGATATGTCTTCAACCAAAAGACAGCATTAGGTAATTTATTCGGATCAGGTTGATAAACTGCATTATAACCGCTGCCTAAACGTTTCTTTTGAATTTCATAATCTTTTAAAGCATTTACGGCAGGCTTATGTAAAATCCAAATCGCAATGATATTTAACCAAGCCATTAGACCTACACCTAAATCACCGAATGCCCATGCTACATCAGCTGTTTTAACTGCACCGTAAAATGTAGCGAACAAAATAATCACACGAGCAATATTAATAAATACCGATGAAACTTGATTATTTTGATTACGCGTTAAATAAGCAACATTTGTTTCTGTAATGTAGTAGTACGACAAAATTGTAGTAAATGCAAAGAAGAATAAAGCAAATGCAATAAAGTACGAACCTACGCCAGAGAAAGTAGGATCAAATTGATAACCACTGCCATGGAACGCTTTATCAATGCCGGCTTGTGCATACATCGCAGTACCTGAATAATCTTTACCTGTTGCATTTTCAACATAAATCCCACCGTCTTTAATTAAATGCGGTGTGCCATTCGCATTAACCGTACCATCAGTCACATTATATGTACCAGAAATAAGTATAATCAGAGCAGTTGCAGTACATACAAATAATGTATCAATATAAACTGAAAATGCTTGTACTAGACCTTGTTTACTTGGATGTGATACTTCTGCTGCCGCTGCTGCGTGTGGACCTGTACCTTGACCAGCCTCATTTGAGTATAATCCACGTTTAACACCAATCTCTATCATTGCGCCAACGATACCACCAAAAGCAGATTGTAATCCAAATGCTGATTTGAAAATTAATGCAAATAATGCTGGCACTTCTTGTATATTGATACAAATGATAATGACAGCCATTAGTATGTAAATAATTGCCATAAATGGTACAACTGCTGTTGCAACATTGGCAATACTACGTACACCACCAAAAATAATTAATCCCAAAATAACTACAACAATACCACCCATTAACCATTGTGGAACATGAATCGCATTGTGCATAGAACTTGCTATAGCGTTAGATTGCACACCAGGAAGCAATAGACCTACTGAGATAATCGTAACAATAGCAAAGATAATTCCGTAAATTTTACCAAATTTACCACCAATACCATATTCTATATAATACGCTGGTCCACCACGGTATTCATTATTTTCAACTCTCTTGAATATTTGACCAAGTGTAGATTCAATAAAAGCACTACTTGCACCTAAAAATGCAGTAATCCACATCCAAAATACTGCACCAGGTCCTCCTATAAATATTGCAGTAGATACACCGACAATATTACCTGTACCAACCCTGCCTGCTAAAGACATGGCTATCGCTTGAAAACTTGAAATACCATTTGGAGACTTCTCTCCTTGAAACATTAATCGAATCATTTCTTTAAAATGTCTAACTTGAAAAAATCGCATACGCAATGTAAATAGCACACCAGTAATTAGCAAACCATAAACTAATGGCTTACTCCAAACAACCTCATTTAAAAAGGTTACTAATTTTTCAATCATAAGATTCCCCCTATTGTTTAAACATAAAAATATTATACGATTAAGCACGAGACACTTCAATATATTTTTCAGAATATTCTTATAAATATTAATATGATCATTTCATTATTTAAACACGTTTAATATTAAAATAAGTTATTCATATAAATTGGTACTGTTTGATCCATTTGCAGACTTACGAGTCATTGAAAAGTCTCACAAACTATTGAAAGTAAATATCTTAAAATAGAAAGTAAATGGTTAATTTAAGTATATTTAAAAAATATTAACCTTTTTAAGCACTGCTATTTAGGATATACTAAATAATAACTAAGTTTAGAAAAATAGGAGGAACATCGTTTATGTTAAACAAGGTTTGGTTCCGAACTGGCATCGCTCTGATTATGCTGTTCATTCTCATCAAACTATTTATGGAAGTGCACGAAGTATTTACTCCAATAGCTACAATCATCGGTTCTGTATTTCTTCCATTTTTAATTAGTGGTTTTTTATTTTATATCTGTCTACCTTTTCAAAACTTACTTGAAAAAGTCGGTTTTCCAAGATGGGCTAGTATAACAACAATCATGTTAGCTTTGTTTGCTATTATCGGCTTAATTGTTGCGTTTGTTGCACCAATCATCATTTCAAATATCAACAATTTAATTAGTCAAACACCTGCCTTACAAAAAGAAGCAGAGCAAATTATTAAATTCGCACTAGCTCAAATGGATAAATTACCTGAAGATGTAACAAGTAGAATTACAAATATGGTTAAATCAATGGGTGATGGCGTTACTAATATTTTATCTAATTCATTACAATATATTACATCATTAATTTCAACCATCTTCTTACTGATTATGGTTCCATTCTTCTTAATTTATATGTTAAAAGA
>OKOF01000198.1_pt1 | contig 16055 bp, 9 predicted proteins | sample 1614051 | NCBI WGS metagenome assembly OKOF01 (sample SAMN04436902, study PRJEB24849) | human gut metagenome | biome: human gut; feature: NICU; material: stool | host: Homo sapiens | place: USA: Saint Louis, MO | collected 2012-03-21
CCAAATTACGAGTGGTAATGAAAGGATAAGTTCAGTTAATGGGCCACCAGGGACAGGTAAGACTACTTTATTAAAAGATATATTTGCGCATCTAGTAGTTGAAAGAGGTAAAGAGTTAGCCAAACTAAATAATCCTAAAGATGCATTTGTCAAAACAAAAACTCATGAAACAGATGATAAATATGTCTATTTACTTAAGGAATCTATTGCTAAATATAAGATGGTAGTCGCATCTAGTAATAATGGAGCTGTTGAAAATATATCTAAAGATTTACCGAAAATTGAAGAAATTATAAGAAATCCCGAAAAATGTAAATTCCCTAAATATGAACAGAATTATGCAAATTTAGCACATGAATTAAAAGATTTTGCTGAAATAGCTGAAGATTTGATTGGTGAAAGTGCCTGGGGCTTATTTTCTGGAGTATTTGGTAAAAGTACTAATATTAACCAAGTATTGAGTCATATGTTAAAACAAGATGCGAATGATATTGGCTTTGCTAAATTACTACAAAGTGAGAATAATCGTATGAGTTATAACGAGTTAATGAGTGAATGGCAATCACATCAACGTGCATTTTTAGAAGAGTTGAGGCATGTTGAAATGTTAAAAGAAGAATCTATTAGAGCCTATGATGTTTATAAAAATTGTGAGTCTTACTCTAAGGTTGAACATGAACTAAATAGCAAAAAAATGAATGTTAAGGAAAAGTTGAATCATTTAGAAATTCAAATATCTTGTGACAATAAAGAAATTGAAGATTTGGATGATCGAATTAATTATAATACAAAGCAACTCGAAACTTTAAATGAGTTAATTAAATCCATCAGAGATAGTAACAAAGGGTTTGTTAACAAGCTGAAGGCGATATTTAATTCAGAAGAAGATGAAAGATATAAAAAACATAATGCAGAGAATCAACAATTATTAGGACAACAGATAGAGTTAGAGAAATGTAAAAAAATTAAAAATGAAGACCTTGTTAGCAAACTAAAAGAAAAAGAGAAATTAATTAAACAATTAACTAAAGTACAGTTGCAATTAGACGAGTTAAATTCACAGTTACAAGAGTTAGAAGCATATCGTATTGAGTCAAAAATTACAATTCCAGAAAAAGATTTTTGGAGTGACAACAATTATGATGAGCGCCAAGTTACTAATTTGTGGACGAGTGACGAACTTCAATACAGACGTGCCATGCTCTTTTTAAGAGCAATGATATTGCATAAATTATTATTGATTGCTAATAATACAACTATTTATTATGCGATTAATGATTTTAAAAGTAGAAGGAAATTAATTGATGCAAATCCAGATAAAGTACACAACGCATGGAATGTGATGCATTTAATATTTCCAGTAGTTAGTACGACGTTTGCAAGCTTTAAATCTATGTATGGGGGCATACCAAAAGATTTCATAGACTACTTATTTATTGATGAAGCAGGACAAGCAATACCTCAAGCAGCTGTGGGAGCATTATTTAGATCGAAAAAAGTTGTAGCCGTAGGTGATCCGATTCAAATTGAACCTGTTGTTACTTTAGAAAGCCATTTAATTGATAATATTCGTAAAAATTATAATGTTCCGGAATATCTAGTTTCTAAAGAAGCTTCTGTGCAGTCTGTCGCTGACAACGCTAATCAATATGGCTTTTGGAAATCTGATGCTACTGATAGTAATCAAAAAACGTGGATAGGCATACCTTTATGGGTGCACAGACGATGTTTAAAACCCATGTTCACGATAGCTAATCAAATTGCTTATAATAATAAAATGGTGCTACCTAGTAATATTACAAACGTAGGTAAGACCGGTTGGTATGACGTTAAAGGAAACTCAGTACAAAAACAATTTGTGAAAGAGCATGGCGAAAAAGTATTGGAATTACTAGCTAATGATTGGTTTGAAGCGATTAAGGAAGGTAAAAATGAGCCGAGTTCATTTGTAATATCACCATTTTCAGCAGTACAAAAACAGGTTAAACGTATATTAAAGCAACAACTACCGACTAGAATTGATATTGAACGTACAAAAATTAATCAATGGGTCGATAAATCCATTGGTACTGTTCATACTTTTCAAGGTAAAGAGGCTCAAAAGGTGTATTTTGTAATAGGTACTGATAATACTCAAGATGGTGCTGTGAACTGGTCATGCGAAAAACCAAACTTGTTAAATGTTGCAGTGACAAGGGCTAAAAAAGAGTTTTATGTAATTGGTGACATGCAAAGAATACAGTCGAAACCATTTTATGAGACCATTTTTAAAGAAAGAAATGTAGAATAACATACAAAAAAGTATATAGAGGAAGTTATGTTCATGCAAAATAGAAATGATTTTATAGAAAAACTATTAGACAGAGCTCAAATTGAAGAAGGCATGCGTGTACTGGATATAGGTTGTGCGACTGGTGAGGTCACTCAATTAATTGCAAAACGTGTGGGGGCGAATGGTGAAGTCGTCGGTGTTGATGTGAATGAATCATTACTTAAAATTGCAAATGAAACCAATCAATATAACAATGTATCATATCAATCTTCTGATATATATCAATTGCCAGAAACTATGGGGCATTTTGATGCGATTGTTGGTAGAAGAGTATTAATGTACTTACCGGATGCTGAAAAGTGTTTACAAATTTTGAAATCAATTTTAAAACCTGAGGGTATATTATGTTTTCAAGAAAGTGATGCTATTAATGCAGGTGTTGGTGCAGATGTACTATCTTTACATCAATCAGCAATTCAATGGATTTGGGAAACAGTGAAGCAAGAAGGTGGCAATATTCATATTGGTCAAAATTTATATAATTTGTTTAATAATAATGGAATGCATGTTGTAGATTATTTTGCAGAGGCAGTGATTCAAACGTCAATGGATAATGATTTAGCATGGCTTGTAGGTGTAATGCTACAAAGAATGAAAGCACATGGTGTCATTAATGATGATTTTTCACTAGATGAGTTTAAATCAAACCTTGAACACGAAGCAATAAACAATCAGTGCGCATTTATACGTGACATGGCGTTTGGTATTATCGGAAAAGCCTAGTTTAAAAAACGCTGAAAGCATCATATTATCATCGCCATTGTTTTAATTTGTAAAGTTACTAATGGATTTTGAAATGACAGCATTTCTTTAGACTAATCAAGTGATACTTAATTATCGAGCAATTTATACATTTTAAAAGGAGTAAAATTGAATAATGAAGAAATTTAACAACTGGATATTAAATGCAATAAGTGGATCTCAAACAGACAAGAATGGAACAACTAAAGAATTAAAAGGGGCAAAATTTATCATTTTATATGCATATTCAATGCTCGTTTTGCTTGCGTTAGTAATTTCTAACATATTCATTCACATTTTGGAGCCTAAACTATCAATCACCACTCAAATCATCATCGTTTTGATTTTAATTGAATCACTAATTGGACTGCGTTTCTTGAAAGAGTACGATGTTAAGCGTGGCAAAGATAAAGAAAATAAGAAAAATAGTAAGGATTTCGTTAAACTAAAATCAATTTTAGTAGCAATTTTATTTACATCATTGGCGCTGACAGCAGGCACTGTAGCTGATATATACGGTTTCACTGACTTAGGAAATACTAGAAGTGATTTAATCGTTTGGAGCATAGGTGGTATTATATTTGGCCTCGTATGTTACACAATGGAAGATAAAAGATAACGATAAGGAGCTGGCGATTATAAAGCTAGCTCCTTTTTTAACTTATATATGTAAAGAACTATTCTAAGGATTTTTAATCATATGTCAATAATTCCTATAATACATTATTAAAACATCAATTAAATAAGTTTTAAAATTTTACACATATTTTTATTTAAAAAAGATGTATAATTAATGTATTAAATATAGAAAGAAGTTGATATTATGAAAAAGTGTATTAAGACTTTGTTTTTAAGTATCATTTTAGTAGTGATGGGTGGTTGGTATCATTCAGCACATGCGTTAGATTCGTTGAGTAAAAGTCCAGAAAATTGGATGAGTAAACTTGATGAAAGCAAACATTTAACTGAGATTAATATGCCAGGCTCACATGATAGTGGCTCATTCACTTTAACTGATCCGGTAAAATCAGTTTGGGCAAAGACTCAAGATAAAGATTACCTTACTCAAATGAAGTCAGGAGTCAGGTTTTTTGATATTAGAGGTAGAGCAAGTGCTGATAATATGATTTCAGTTCATCACGGCATGGTTTATCTGCATCATGAATTAGGAAAATTTCTCGATGATGCTAAATATTATTTGAGTGCCTATCCAAACGAAACAATTGTGATGTCTATGAAAAAGGACTACGATAGCGATTCTAAAGTTACGAAGACATTTGAAGAAATTTTTAGAGAATATTATTATAATAACCCGCAATATCAGAATCTTTTTTACACAGGAAGTAATGCGAATCCTACTTTAAAAGAAACGAAAGGTAAAATTGTCCTATTCAATAGAATGGGTGGTACATACATAAAAAGTGGTTATGGTGCTGACACGTCTGGCATTCAATGGGCAGATAACGCGACATTTGAAACGAAAATTAATAATGGTAGCTTAAATTTACAAGTACAAGATGAGTATAAAGATTACTATGATAAAAAAGTTGAAGCTGTTAAAAATTTATTGGCTAAAGCAAAAACGGATAGTAACAAAGACAATGTATATGTGAATTTCTTAAGTGTAGCGTCTGGAGGCAGCGCATTTAATAGTACTTATAACTATGCATCACATATAAATCCTGAAATTGCAAAAACGATTAAAGTAAATGGGAAAGCTAGAACGGGTTGGGTGATTGTTGACTATGCAGGATATCCGTGGCCTGGATATGATGATATCGTAAGCGAAATTATAGATAGTAATAAATAAGGATTCAATAATGATATTAAGACGAGTATGAAAATAGTTAGATTCTAATTATTTTCACTACTCGTTTTTATTTTGAAAATAAGTAATGATTCAACAATATTATAAATTGAACAGATTGTTTGTGGAATTTTTGATAATATTAAAGTGAAAAAGTGTTATAAATTGATATTAATATGTAATTTGCAAAAGTAAATCATTTTAAAAAGAAGAGAGTTGTAAGATGATGAAACGATTAAACAAATTAGTGCTAGGTATTAATCTTCTGTTTTTAGTCATTAGTATTACTGCTGGTTGCGGCATGGGTAAAGAAGCGGAAATTAAGAAAAGTTTTGAGAAGACATTGAGTATGTATCCGATTAAAAATCTAGAGGATTTATACGATAAAGAAGGTTATCGTGATGATCAATTTGATAAAAATGATAAAGGTACATGGATTGTTCGTTCGTCAATGTCGATTCAACCTAATGGAAAAGATATGAACGTAAAAGGTATGGTTTTATATATGAATAGAAATTCAAGAACAACAAATGGCTATTACTATGTTGATGTTATAGAAAGACAAGATAAAGGTATACATCGTGATAACGAAAAAAAGTATCCTGTTAAAATGGTCGATAATAAAATCATTCCAACAAAAGATATCAAAGATGAGAACATAAAAAAAGAAATCGAGAACTTTAAGTTCTTCGCGCAATATGGCAGCTTTAAAGATTTGTCGAAGTACAAAGAGGGAGATATTTCATATAATCCAGAGGTGCCGAGTTATTCAGCCAAATATCAATTAACGAATGATGATTATAATGTAAAGCAATTACGTAAAAGATATGATATACCAACAAATAAAGCACCAAAGTTATTGTTGAAAGGTACAGGTAATTTAAAAGGCTCATCAGTTGGATATAAAGATATTGAATTTACGTTTGTAGAGAAAAAAGGAGAAAATATTTACTTTAGTGATAGCCTACATCTTGAACCGAGTGAGGATAAATAATCATCCACGCACACGATTCAATATGAAATTCAAATATGTTGCTGTAAAATAATGTAAAATAAACGTATTCATATTACTGAATTGAGGGATAGTATGCAACGTGATTATTTAATTCGAGTAGAAACTGAGAGTATGTCAGATTTCAAAAGGCTCAATGGTTTAATGATTGGTTTTGTTATTAAAGGTGAGGCACATATTTATGATGAAAATAATATGACGCAATGCAACAGTGGCGACATTTTCATCATTAACCACCGCGACTTGTATCGATTTCAACTTCAACAAGATGGCATCATATGTTATATCCAATTCCAAATGAAATATTTAGCAGACAAGTTTGATGATGTGCATTGTCTATATTTTCACTTAACAGATGCGACCACAACAAAAAATATACATCAACTGAGAAATATAATGGCAAGACTGGTTTCAACACATATTCGACATAATGAGTTGTCTAAATTGACTGAGCAACAACTTGTCATTCAGTTGCTTATGCATATGATTCATTATGTTCCGCGTACATATCATTCGAACCAAAGTATCTTAAATGATGATAAAGTGAATCAAGTATGCGACTATATCGAGTTACATTTTCATGAAGACTTAAGCCTTTCGGAATTAAGCGAATATGTTGGGTGGTCAGAGAGCCATCTGTCTAAAAAGTTTGCAGAATCGCTAGGTGTAGGATTCCAGCATTTCTTAAATACGACGCGAATTGAGCATGCGAAACTCGATTTGACATACACAGATGAAACGATTACTGATATTGCATTGCAAAATGGCTTTTCAAGTGCAGCGAGCTTTGCGAGAACATTTAAACACTTTACGCATCAAACGCCTAAACAATATCGAGGTGATCGTCCAGCAATCACTGAAAATCAACAATCGGCACAACATAATTATCACGACCGTGAATTGATATTACTTTTAAATGACTACATTGAAGAAATGAATCATTTCATTGAAGATATTGAAAAGGTGAACTATAAAGAGATTACCTTTCAACCAACCAATCACCAACTAAATCAATTTAATCATATTATTCAAGTGGGCTATTTGAGGAATTTGCTCAATACACAGTATCAATCACAGTTGCTTACATGTCATAGTGATTTTCAAGTCAATGAAGTATTAGCATATGATGTGATGCCATATATCATGAAAAAGCTCAATGCGCCATTCACGTATGATGCAGAAATTTCGAATATATTTTATGATATCGATTTGTGTTTAGACTTTTTATTAGATCATAATTTTAGTCTAACCATGCATTTGAATCAGTATGACTCACGAGATTATATCGATGCATTCAAAGTATTTATCCATCACGTTGCCCTGCATGTCAGTCATAGAAAAGATTTGAAGTTCAACTTGTATGTGACGACATTGCACAATTCTTTGATTGAAATGATTGATTATTTTAAAGCATTATTCCCCAATGGTGGCTTGTACGTTCACTTAGATCAAGCTACGGAAAGACATCTACCATTGTTGAAACGACTTGAGCCACACATCGACCATTTTGTATTTGATGCTAATTCAAATGATGCTGTTGATTTTAATAAAATGAATGATGATGAATTTAAAACCGCAAGTCAAATGATTATTAATAAAACGAATTACCTTATCGACTTAATGCATCGTCATCACCTAAAGCGTCCACTCATTTTACTCAATTGGAATACATTGACGGGTGATACATTTATTACAAACGGCGAATATTTTAGAGGTGGTATCATCATTGAGCAATTATTAAAGTTAAGCTCAAAGGTAGAAGGCATAGGGTATTGGTTGAATTATGATTTGCACGTCAGTCATTGTAAAAATGAACGGGATTATATGAATTCTATTGAACTGTTTCATCAATATAATGGAAAACGTCCGGTCTATTTCACGGCATTGCTATTTAATAAATTAACAAGCAATATTTTATATTCTGATGATACATGTATTGTCACGGGAACTGATTCAAATTTTCAAATATTGTTATATGATGCAAAGCATTTTAATCCGTACTTAGCGTTGGACAATCAAATGAATATGCGTGCGACGGAAATGATTCATTTGAACATAAATGCCCTAGAAGAAGGTATATATAAGATTAAACATTTTACCTTAGATAAAGAAAATGGTGCATTATTTAATCTTTGGCGAAAACATCATACGATACATGGCATGGACAAGGACTCTATAGATTACGTTAATCGAATGAGTTTTCCAAAATTAGAAGTGTACGATATAGATGTGACGGATACGCTGACATTAAACATTAAAATGATTACGAATGGGATTCACTTAATTGAAGTAAAACGTTACCCAAGTTCATAAAATGATCACAAATCACAAATTTTGATACACATAATTTGTGATTTTTTGTATTCAAAGTTAAAATTGCAAAAAATTAATGGTTAACATCTCTGTTGTTGGCAATATAAATAATGATTAATCATTTATGATGTAACTAAGGAGATGAAGGATATGAATCAACAATTAATTGAAACTTTAAAATCAAAAGAAGACAAAATGATTGAGATCAGACGTTATTTACATCAGCATCCAGAATTATCTTTTCATGAGGATGAAACGGCGAAATACATCGCTGAATTTTACAAAGGTAAAGATGTAGAAGTAGAAACGAATGTCGGACCACGTGGAATTAAAGTAACGATTGATTCAGGGAAACCTGGTAAAACATTAGCAATCCGTGCAGACTTTGATGCATTACCCATTACTGAAGATACAGGATTATCTTTTGCATCACAAAATAAAGGTGTTATGCACGCATGTGGTCACGATGCACATACAGCATACATGCTTGTATTAGCAGAGACGCTTGCTGAAATGAAAGATAGTTTTACAGGAAAAGTCGTTGTGATACATCAACCAGCTGAAGAAGTACCACCAGGTGGTGCTAAAGCAATGATTGAAAATGGTGTATTAGACGGTGTTGATCATGTATTAGGTGTACACGTCATGAGCACAATGAAAACAGGTAATATGTATTACAGACCTGGATATGTTCAAACAGGACGCGCATTCTTCAAATTGAAAGTTCAAGGTAAAGGTGGTCATGGTTCATCACCACATATGGCCAATGATGCCATTGTTGCAGGTAGCTACTTCGTCACAGCGTTACAAACAGTTGTATCTAGACGACTAAGTCCATTTGAAACCGGTGTTGTCACAATCGGTTCATTTGACGGTAAAGGTCAATTCAATGTCATTAAAGATGTTGTTGAAATTGAAGGTGATGTACGTGGATTAACAGATGCTACAAAAGCAACAATTGAAAAAGAAATTAAACGTTTATCAAAAGGATTAGAAGCATTGTATGGTGTAACTTGCACATTAGAATATAACGATGATTATCCTGCATTATATAATGATCCAGAGTTTACTGAGTACGTGGCTAAGACGCTAAAAGAAGCAGACCTTGAATTTGGTGTCGAAATATGTGAACCACAACCACCTTCAGAAGACTTTGCATACTATGCTAAGGAACGACCAAGTGCCTTTATTTATACAGGTGCAGCTGTGGAAAATGGTGAAATTTACCCACATCATCATCCTAAATTTAACATTTCAGAAAAATCATTACTTATTTCGGCAGAAGCTGTAGGGACAGTTGTTTTAGATTACCTTAAAGGAGATAACTAACATGAATGAAACGTATCGCGGGGGCAACAAGTTAATCTTAGGTATTGTATTAGGTGTTATTACATTTTGGTTGTTTGCACAATCACTTGTAAATGTTGTGCCAAATTTACAACAAAGTTTTGGTGCAGACATGGGAACAATTAGTATTGCGGTAAGTCTAACCGCACTATTTTCAGGCATGTTTGTTGTTGGAGCAGGCGGCCTAGCAGATAAAATTGGACGCGTGAAAATGACAAATATCGGCTTATTATTAAGTATTATTGGTTCAGCATTAATTATTATTACAAATTTACCAGCATTGTTAATCTTAGGTCGTATTATACAAGGCGTATCAGCAGCGTGTATTATGCCTTCCACATTGGCCATTATGAAAACTTATTATGAGGGTGCTGAACGTCAGCGTGCCTTAAGCTATTGGTCTATCGGTTCTTGGGGTGGAAGTGGTATCTGTTCACTCTTCGGTGGTGCAGTTGCGACAACTATGGGTTGGAGATGGATTTTCATCTTCTCAATTATCGTTGCCGTACTTTCAATGTTACTCATCAAAGGGACGCCTGAAACGAAATCAGAAGTTACCAATACACATAAATTTGACGTTGCAGGTCTAATTGTTCTAGTAGTTATGTTATTAAGTTTAAACGTTGTCATTACTAAAGGTGCAGCACTTGGTTATACATCATTATGGTTCTTTGGTTTGATTGCGGTCGTTGTTGTAGCATTCTTTATTTTCTTAAATGTTGAGAAAAAAGTAGATAATCCGCTTATTGACTTTAAATTATTTGAAAATAAACCATATACAGGTGCAACGATTTCGAACTTCTTATTAAACGGTGTTGCAGGTACATTAATTGTAGCGAATACATTCGTGCAACAAGGTTTAGGTTATACAGCATTGCAGGCAGGATACTTATCAATCACTTATTTAATCATGGTGTTATTGATGATTAGAGTTGGTGAAAAATTATTACAAAAAATGGGTTCTAAGCGACCAATGTTATTAGGTACATTCATTGTGATCATTGGTATTGCACTTATTTCATTAGTATTCTTACCAGGCATATTTTATGTTATCAGTTGTGTCGTAGGATATTTATGTTTCGGACTAGGCTTAGGTATTTATGCAACACCTTCTACAGATACAGCTATTTCAAATGCACCGTTAGATAAAGTTGGCGTTGCTTCAGGTATTTATAAAATGGCTTCATCACTTGGTGGTGCATTCGGTGTCGCAATTAGTGGTGCAGTATATGCCGGTGCAGTTGCTGCAACGAGCATTCATACAGGTGCGATGATTGCACTTTGGGTTAACGTATTAATGGGAATCATGGCATTTATCGCAATTTTATTCGCGATTCCTAATGATGATAAACGTGTCAAAGATGCGAAATAATAACGATGACATGCCCAGTGTTTTGATAATGATTTAAATGAAAATAAAGCAAATTAAATGAGGAAATGTATAGAGCAGTGCATATAGATAAATCTATGATTGGATTGACACTAATATAAATATAAATGAAAAACCATCCACTTAAACTTTTGATAAGTTAGGTGGATGGTTATTTATTGCGTTGTTCTAAAAATTTGGACACTTTTATGGAAAGAACTATATATAATGTGAAGGTTATGGCAATTCGCTTCAATGAAGGCGACGTGTAAAAGTGTATATTAAATGATTCGAGGTCAGACTCCGAGAACAGTGTCCGTCATGCTTACCGCATACTAATGAAGCATTATTATATCAGTGGTTCTAGCCGATTTAAGATAATAAATTTTGCTAAACAAAAAAGCCAACCCATGAATGTTGGATTGGCTTTTTACATGCATCTGAATCTCTAATTTTAAAAAATATGAATATAAATAAGACATTAAAAATTAAATTTCAGTTGTTGCAATTTCTTCATCTGTAGGTACATCATCGTTAAGACCAACAAGTGCTTCAGAAACATTTCGTGAATGATAACCGATACGTTCAAGAACACCAATCATATCGATATATAGTAATCCACCTTTTGTTGTACATTCACCACGATTAAGGCGTTTAATATGACCTTTGCGTAGTTTATGTTCAATATTAAATGATTCTCTACTACGTTCTACAATTTCATCTTTTTTCGTTTTGTCATAAACATCTAACATGTCGATGGCTTTATCAAATGACTCAGCAACATGGTTGAATAATTTATCCATACCGCGTTGTGCATCTTCTGTAATGCGAATATCTTCATCATGTTGGCGTTTTAATTGAGCGACATACTCTTCTGTTAGCTCTGCTACTTTTAAAATAGAGCGATTGACATCAAACATAACTGCTAAACGCTCAACGTCTGCCTTCGTAATGGCTTTTGTAGAAATTCTAACTAAATAATTTCGAATACTATCATTGATTGTTTCAACAGCTTGATGCTTTTGTTCAAGCTTTTTGATCAATTTTTTATCGTCTTTTGTAATTTCGCGAATGTCTTCAAACATTGATAAGACAATCTGACCCACATTTTGTAATTCTTTTTGAGTTTCTTGTAATGCAACACCAGGTGCGTGATAAACAAGATCTTTGTTTAAGTGCTGAGGTTTATAGTCATCAGCAATATCTTTACCTGGGACAAGCTTTGTAACTATCCATGCTAAACCTGCTACAAATGGTAATTGAATCAAAGTATTTGTTATGTTGAAGATACCATGTGATACTGCAATCGTCATCGCTGGTTTTAAGTGCCATACATCTTGTAACAAACTAATCAAATGAATCACAACTGGCAAGAAAATTGTGAAGATAATTACCCCGATTAAGTTAAAGATGACGTGTACAAGCGCCGCACGTTTTGCAGCGATTGAGCCGGCTAAACTAGCTAAGATAGCTGTAATCGTTGTACCAATATTATCGCCTAGTAACACAGGGATTGCTGCGTTTAAGCTAATTAAATCTTGTTGATAAAATTCTTGTAAAATACCAATCGTCGCACTTGAACTTTGAACTAGTGCTGTTAACCCTGCGCCGACAATGACAGCAAGTATTGGATTTGTAGACATATCAAGCATTAATTGCTTAAATCCATCTAATGATGCTAAAGGTTTAACGGCATCACCCATAAATTCTAGACCGAAGAATAGAGAACCGAAACCGAATAGTATGCGGCCAATGTTATTGATTTTAGAGCGTTTAAAGAAAAAGATTAAAAATGCACCTAATGCTAAAATTGGCATTGCATATTCGCCTAAATCTATACCGATAATAAATGCAGTTACCGTTGTTCCGATATTAGCACCCATTATCACTCCAATGGCTTGTTTCAATGTCATAAATCCAGCTGTTACCAGTCCGATTGTGATAACTGTCGTACCTGAACTACTTTGTATTAAAATAGTTACAACGATACCTGCAATAACACCTAATACTGGATTTGATGTAAATTTGTTTAAAATATCTCGTAGCCTGTCTCCTGCTGATGCTTGAAGCCCGTCTCCCATGATTTTTAAGCCGTAAAGGAAAATACCTAAACCACCTAAAAAGGAGAAAATGACTTCTGTAACCGACATTTCCATTATTTCACCTCAAATAAGCTTTATATTTAGATTATCGCTTATAATTGTAAATTTAATGTTAAGATTAGGTAAAATTATTTAACAATATATGTTATTTGTATATGACTTGTAAAATATCGTCACTTATTATGTAAATTTTCAGTGTGAAATGGCAGGTTTGTAATCACTTGTTTAACAAAATGATGCAATCAATCATGCAATTATGTGTCATCAAAAAAATCATGTGAGTGGGATAATGAAATAAAGTTTGTGAACATATGATTTCTATCCCACTCCATGATTTGAAATCACCAAATAAAAATCTATTAATGGTTTTCGTTATAACAATTTGTGTTCTTTTAATAATGACTCAATGTACGTACCTTTTATCTTTTTAAGGAATCCTGCTAATGCGAGTTTTTGCATTTTCGAATCTTTAGTAATCTCGCGCAAATCTTGATGGTCATTCAGTTCGTATACGGCATCCATTAAGACGCGAAGATCAAATGTACTATTGATGACCTCTGGAATACCACGATCTATATTTAGTAATTGATAAACAGCTTCCATGGCAGTACGAACCGAATATTCTGTTGTAAATACAGTATCTCGCTCTGTTTCTGCAAAGTTACCAATAAATGCTAAATTTTGTGATTGATGCGGGACGACTAAAGGTCTGTCGCCGATAGCACGCGTCATGAAATAAGAGGTAATATATGGCATATAAACAGGAATCGTATTAGATGCATGTTTTGCTAAGTCTTCAATTTTGTCAGTTGGTACACCTAAGTGATATAGCCATTCTTGACATATTTCATTACCACTACATTCTGTGATTGGCTTTTTAATATAATCGCCGTTTACATCTGAATATAAGGCATAAATCCATGTAGATATTTCATTTTTAGGTTGGTCTTTAAACTGTTGCTGACGATTGATTGTAAAACTGATTTGCCATGCAGAATCATTGATTGTAATAATTCCGCCAGTAACCGTTTTGCCTGCAAGAGGGTCACGTTTACAAATGCTTTCTATTGTATCGATAATATCTTTATTGTTTGTTGTCGATGTTGCAGAAACAAACCAACTCTTTTGAGGAATATTTTGGCAAAACTTATCAGGATTACCAAATTCAGGACTTTGTCGCGCTAAATTTTTCCATAGTGTCCAACTACCACCTAATTCGTCAGTTGGTGGTGCTGGTGTATCATTATCACCATACGTAGAGCTTTCCGTAATACTACCGTTTGTCACAAAGACAAGATCATCTACAGTCAGTTTAATTGACTCTGCTTTGCCATGTCGGTGAATTAATATTTCTCGGGCAATTTTTTGACTTGTCGTAACATCTACTTTAATATCTTCTACTTTTACATCGTATTCAAATTGAACCCCATGCGATTTTAAATATTCAACCATAGGTAATACTAAGGATTCATATTGATTATATTTAGTGAATTTTAAAGCTGAAAAGTCTGCGAGACCACCAATATGATGAACGAATCGCATTAGATAGCGACGCATTTCCATAGCAGAATGCCACGGTTCAAATGCAAACATCGTTTTCCAGTAAATCCAAAAGTTTGAATTAAAGAAGTCATCGGAAAATACATCTGTTATTTTGACATCATCTAAATCTTCTTCATTCGTTAAGCATAAATCTAAAATTTCTTTAATCGCCGTTTTAGTCAAAGTGAAGTCTCCATCTGTGACTAAACGTTGACCCTGTTTCTCAATAACACGACAGCGAGAATAGTTAGGGTCTTCTTTGTTTAACCAATAGAATTCATCTAATACTGACGCATGATCAATTTCAAGTGAAGGGATAGATCTGAATAAATCCCACAAACATTCAAAGTGGTTCTCCATTTCACGACCACCTCGGACAACATAGCCTTTTAAAGGCATATTTTCACCATCAAGACTGCCGCCCGCTTTGGGTAACTCTTCTAAAATATGAATCTTAGAACCTTCCATTTGACCATCCCTTATTAAAAAACAAGCTGCAGCAAGTGAAGCTAGACCAGATCCGATTAAGTAAGCGGATTTTTTTTCTACATTTTCAGGTTTTTTAGGGCGCGCAAATGCTTCATAATTTCCATAACTGTAATACATATCCACCAAGTCCTTTCGTATTAGAATACACTCAGACTATACCCCTTTGTGAATTGCAAATATTAGTATTTATATTGGTGAATTTGACGAAATTAGATCATTTTTATATTTTTGATTTTTAAAATTTTATCACTCGAATGTTTTTTGATTCTGAGGTGCGGGACTTGGAATAATTCGAATCATTATGTGGCATGTTAAACAGCTAAATATAAGCTATGTACATTTAACAAGCGGATACTCCTGACGCAATTATAGTATCATTACATATTGTTTAATCGTTTGGGGTAATGTAATTAAAAGGTAAAATAGGCAGAGTGTTATACATAAAATGTAAAGAAAGAGGCGATAGAATGTCTAAAATCAGGTCTTTTACAATATTAAGTCTACTTATTTACTTAGCTATGATGTGCTATACAGTAGTGACTTATTCAAAATTACCAACCAAAGTACCTATTCACTATAATTTAGCAGGGGATGCTGATAACTTTGCTGATAAATGGGTGCTGCTTTTGATTAATAGCGCATTTATAGTGATTTGGCTTATATTTTTCATTGCAGGTAGATACTATGAACGATTTGCCAAATGGTCACATTATAATCATACACCACGTGAAATTCGAGCGATTAAATTATTTTTAAGTACGTTAAATTTAGAGATTATGAGCTATATGTCTATCTTCACAGTATTAGAAATTTGGCAAATACAACACCATCATCAATTCAATTTACTATGGTTTAATATGATATTTATCATTATCATTGGTTTGACGCTTGTCATATTTTGTTTACTTCCGACAATTCATAAAATGAGAGATTCTCAATAAAAATATAAACTGTCATGATGCAGTTTTGAAGCGGATTCCTGAGATTATTATAAATAATAT
>OKOF01000201.1_pt1 | contig 15915 bp, 9 predicted proteins | sample 1614051 | NCBI WGS metagenome assembly OKOF01 (sample SAMN04436902, study PRJEB24849) | human gut metagenome | biome: human gut; feature: NICU; material: stool | host: Homo sapiens | place: USA: Saint Louis, MO | collected 2012-03-21
AAGCAAAGTGACAACCATAAAAGGTGAAGAACCTTTTTATATTCAAAATCAAAAAAGCGGACATATGAAAAGTGAAAAAATTCCATCTGTCGGGTTTATTACAGAACCAATATGCTTTATCTAAAGAACCATTATAGTACGAAAAAACACTTATGATTGTATGTGTACATACCCTCATAAGTGCTCTATTTTTGTGAATGGAATTTCGCTTCCATACGATAAATACGTGACCCTTTATCCGAAAATTTCTTTTCATATTCTGTTAAAATATTACTGCCATCGTCTTCTTGATGTAAATTTAGATTTATTTTTGTAAAATACATTCCAAATTGAGACATACTTTCTAAACTGTAAGCAAATAGTCCTCTGTTATCAGTTTTAAAATGTAAATCTCCTTCATCATTTAAGATTTGTTGATACAACGCTAAAAACGTATGATACGTTAAACGTCGTTTTGCATGACGATTTTTTGGCCATGGATCTGAAAAGTTCAAGTAAATACGCGAAACTTCGCCGTCTCTAAAATATTCATTTAATTCAATGGCATCATTACAAATAATCTTTAAATTTGTTAAACCCATCTCTTTAACTTTATCCAATACTTTATAAACGATACTTTTCTCACGTTCCATTGAAATATAGTTAATATGAGGATTTTGAGCAGCTAATGTTGTAATAAACTGCCCCATACCCGAACCAATTTCAATGTGTATCGGTTGCGTTTTATCAAACCATTCAGTCATTTTCCCTGCATGTTGGCCGTCCATGTCAACCAATTCAGGATGATCTTTTAAATAATCTTCAGCCCATGGTTTGTATCGAACTCTCATATTTTATTCTCCTCTTAAATAAACATGTTACTATTCATAACTTCATTTAGGAATTTAAGCCAAGTGTTCATATCCTTATATCTTTTTTGCTCTTCATACCATTGAACAAGACCTATAGATTGAATTACCGTATACCATTTCATACGTTTATTTAAATTCAAGCTCTCTTGAACTCCATATGTTTCAAGCCATTCAGACCATTGTTGTTGTGGAACATAGTTGTAAAGCAGCATTCCGATATCAATTGCCGGGTCTGCAATCATTGCACCTTCCCAATCGACTAAAAATAGTTCATCTCGATCGGATAATAACCAATTATTATGATTCACATCACCATGTACAACAGTGAAAAAACGCGAATCTAAACTCGGTATATGCTCTTCTAAATAGGTTAATGATTTTCTCACAATATGATGTGTTAAAACTTCTCTTGATAAAGAGGCATTAATTTTATTAAGCATAATCTCAGGAGTAATAGGTTCCATTTCCATACGCTTTAACATACTCAATAAAGGTCTAGAATTGTGTATCTTCTTTAATAAATGTGCAACTCTTGTTTGCTTCATTTCATTTGAAGATAGTTCACGGCCATTTTTCCAATGTTGCGCTGTAACAACCTCGCCTGTTTCTATGCGTTTCGTCCATACTAATTTGGGCACAATACCTTCTGCTGATAATGCCGCAATAAATGGATTTGAATTTCGTTTTAAAAACAACTTTTGTCCATCTTGTTCAGCCATATATGCTTCACCAGATGCACCACCTGCAGAATCAAGTGTCCACCCTAATTGATAAAACTGCTCCAACTCGTCCACCTCACTTTCAATTAGAAAATGGCTCTAGAAATAGGTTTTTCAAGAGCCATATATTCTAATTTATAACACCATGCTGGTACAAATTTTATGTCCAGATAATTATTTTAAATCCTCAACCAATGTCTACATTACACGACTAAATTTAAATCGTAATGTCTGTCATTGACACCATACATTCTATAGTCACTTACTTGACATAAAATGTTACCGTGTCTAAAACTACATGTTTTTGTAACTTTTGTAGGCGATAAACTCTAGTTTTCAAAATAATTGCTATCCCATTTTCATGGTTAACATAAATTTATGAACTGTAACATTTACGTACTTAGTAAAATATGATGCACATCATATTTGTAACTCATAGAAAATTTTATAATTTTTATCATTATATTTCAACTGAAAATGAGAAACAAAATGGCACTTTTTACTAATATGTGTTTTCTAAACAACACTTTTAAGCTTCGTTTTAAATTATAACATAATTCACTTACGAAAGTTGATAAATTTAAGTAATTTAATCTAAAAATATGATGAAAGAATTTTAAATACTGTGTGACTCTATATACTTTTCAAATCCTTCTTGTAGTTGACGTGTAATTGGGCCAACTTTACCATCATTAACTGGTTCACCATCTAATTTAATAACAGGTGTAACCTCAGCTGAAGTACTTGAAACAATAACTTCATCTGCGTTTCTCAAGAAATCTACAGTAAACGTTTCTTCTTTAAATGGGATGTTATAGTCTTCGGCAATTTTTTTAATTACAATTCGTGTAATACCATTAAGAATATAGTTGTTAATCGGATGTGTATAAATCACACCGTCTTTAATTGCATAAGCATTACTTGAAGATCCTTCAGTGACAGTTTCGCCTCGATGTTGGATTGCTTCAACTGCATTATATTTCACAGCATATTCTTTTGCTAATACATTTCCTAATAAGTTCAAGCTTTTAATGTCGCAACGTAACCATCGGATATCTTCAACGGTAACACCATTCACACCATTTTCTAAATGATCATAAGGACGATCATAACTCTTTGTATAAGCAACAATTGCTGGTTCTACTTCAGGTGTCGGGAAGCTATGATTTCTTTCAGCTACACCTCGCGTTGCTTGAATATAAATTGCCCCAGTTTCAATTTGATTCATATCAACTAATTTACGAGATAGTTCAATTAATTCTTCTACAGAATAATTTAAATCTAAACCAATCTCATTGGCACTACGTAAAAATCTTTCATAATGTTCTGTTACTGTAAATAACTTACCATTGTATACTCGAATGTATTCATAAATACCATCGCCAAATACGTATCCTCTGTCGTTGTATGAAACCTTTGCTTCACTTGGACTTACAAACTCACCATTTAAAAAAATTTTTTCCATATATTATTCCTCCACACATAATGAATAAATTGCTTCTAAATAAATACTAGTTGCATTAAATAACTGTTTTTTAGTGATATATTCATTTTTCTGATGCATTAAATCTTCAGAATCACTAAACATTGCGCCAAATGCTACACCCTTGTCTAAGTTTCTCGCATAAGTACCGCCACCTATAGTATAAGGTTCAGTCATATCATTTGTTTGATTTCTATATGCAGTAACTAACTTTTGTACAAAAGGATCATTTTTATCAACATAATGTGGTGGTTGGACTTTACCTAATTTCACTTCAAAGCCATATTGTTGAATCTCATTTGCAAAACGATCCATAGCTTTTTCAAATTCAAATCCTTCTGGGTAGCGCAAGTTGATACCGAAAAGACCCGCATTTTCATTATCATATGTAATAACACCAATGTTAGTTGTCACATCACCCATGACATCTGTATGGAATTTCATTCCCATCTTTTCACCAAAATCTGAATTAAATAAGTAGCGATTACTAAATGCTACAAACGCTTGTGCATTATTATCAAGATTTAATGATGCTAAGAATTTTAGTAAGTAAAGACCCGCATTCACACCGATAGATGGATCCATACCATGAACCGCTTTACCTTCAACTGTTAAAACTAGAATGCCACTATCAACAGTACTATCACCTTGTAAATGATTTTGTTCTAAAAAGTACTCAAAGTCTTGAATAACATCTGTCATATTTTCTTTAACAAGCACTCTTGCTTCTGCATGATCAGGTACCATGTTGTAACGTTCACCAGATTTAAAAGTTATTAATTCATAATCAGGTTCATCTTGATCTTCAGCAAGCTTATTTTGAACTAAGTCAAATGTTGTAATGCCTTTTTCACCATGAATACACGGAAATTCTGCATCTGGTGCAAAACCTAATGTTGGCATTTCTTCTGTTTTAAAATAGCGATCAGTACATTTCCAATCAGATTCTTCATCCGTACCAATAATCATATGAATACGTTTCTTCCAATCCACATTCATATCTTCTAATATCTTAATTGCATAATAAGCAGCAATTGTTGGACCTTTGTCATCAAGTGTACCTCTAGCTATGATAGCATCTTCTGTTACAACCGGCTCAAACGGATTACTATCCCATCCATCACCAGCAGGAACAACGTCAACATGACATAAGATACCTAATACGTCATTTCCTTTACCTACCTCAATTCTTCCTGCAATATGATCCACATCATGTGTTGTAAATCCATCTCTATGTGCAATTTCATACATGTAGTCTAATGCCTTACGAGGACCTGGACCAACTGGTGCGTCTTCTGATGCTTTTGCATCATCTCTCACACTTTCAATTGCTAATAATCCTTTTAAGTCATTAATGATTTGATCTTCGTATTGTTGAACTTTTTCTTTCCACATTCGAAATCGACTTCCTTTTTTCTATAAGTTAAATCCTATTTTACATGAAATGATATAAAAACTACAATAAGATGTCAGAAAATAATAAAAAGGAACAAAACGATGTTATCGAATTGACATAAAATCAACGATAACCGCTTCATTCCTCTATATTTTTATTAAATTTTCTCTAGTCTTTTCATAAATCTAATAAGAAGTTAACTTTTTATTTTTTATCAGACAACGCGTTCTTATTCTTTTTTAAATCTTCTTCTGTAACTACACGCAAATTATTGTTTGGTGCAGCGCCGCCTTCATCATCAAATTTCCCCTCTTCAATACTGTCTTCAGTTTTATTATCCAAAACTGTAAATTTAGATTTTTCTTCTTCAAAAAATGCTTTTGGATCGTTCTTCAATCTAGCAGCATAATCTTTAGGGTTATTTTTAACTTCTTGGATTGTTTCATTTGCAATTGTTCCTAATTGCGTCGCTTTATCCTTAGCATTATCTTTATAGCTTTGAGGATCTTGTTTATATTTATTATATTCTGCTTTCAGCTTGTCACGACTATCTTTACGTGTAACAAGTACAGCTGCTACAGCGCCACCTATACCTAAAATTGCTTTAAATAAATTTCCTTTTGCCATATCAATCGTCTCCCTTTTATTTATAATTTAATTTGTGAAAATCATTTTCTGTTAATAAACGATAATTACCTGACTCTAAATTGCTATCTAGTTCTAAGTCAGCAATTTTTATACGTTTTAAATGTATTACCTCATTTTGAATACTGTGAAACATTCGTTTAACTTGATGATATTTTCCTTCATAAATTGTTACGTGTGACGTTTGATTATCAATATAAGTTAATATTGCAGGCTTAACCTTGCCATCAGACAGTGTTACACCCTCTTTAAAAGCTTGAATGTCTTCTTCAGTGATAGGATTTGCTGAAATAACTTCATATTTTTTAGAAACATGTTTGTTTGGACTCATTAATTCATGATTAAAATCACCATCATTCGTTATCAATAATAGCCCTTCTGTATCTTTATCAAGACGACCAACCGGAAAAATATTTAGATGTTGGTATTCAGGTATTAAATCAATAACGGTTTTTGAATGATGATCTTCAGTTGCCGATATATAACCTTTTGGCTTATTTAACATAATATAGACATTTTCAACGTATTCTATTAATTCTCCACGAACTGATATCTTATCGTTTTCTGGTTCTATATGTGTTTTTGGTGATTTAATTACTTGTTCGTTGACATTTACAAGGCCTTTTTTAAGTAACTGTTTGACCTCATTACGTGTACCGACGCCCATATTTGCTAAAAATTTATCTATTCTCATCGTAAAAACCTAACTCTACGTCTTAATTTTTCAGGGATTTCACCTAAAAATTCATCTGCAAGGCGCGTTTTAATCGTAATTGTACCGTAAATTAGAATACCAACTGTTACGCCTAAAATGATAATAATTAAATATCCAAGTTTTGTTGGCTCTAAGAATAGGTTCGCAATGAAGAATACTGCTTCTACACCTAACATCATAATAAATGAGTATAAGAATATTTTTGCGAAATGAATCCAGCTATAGCTAAATTTAAATTTCGCGTATTTTTTAAGAATATAGAAGTTACAACCAATTGCGAATAATAATGCGATACTTGTGCTTAAAACAGCCCCCGGCGTATGGAATAGCATAATTAATGGGTAGTTTAATGCTAATTTAATTGCAACAGAAGCTAAAATAACATAAACCGTTAACTTCTGCTTATCGATACCTTGTAACATTGACGCCGTTACACTTAATAGTGAAATTAATATTGCTACAGGCGCATAATAGAATAGCAAACGACTACCATCATGGTTAGGGTCATGACCTAAAACAATTGGATCGTAACCATAGAATACTGTGAATAACGGTTGTGCCAAGGCCATAATTCCAATACTAGCTGGAACAGTTATAAACATTAATACACCAATAGATGTTCTAATTTGATGATGCATTTCATGTAAGCGACCTTCTGCAAATGTTTTTGTAATATAAGGAATTAAACTTACTGCAAAGCCAGCACTTAATGATGTCGGAATCATTACAATTTTATTAGTTGACATATTTAGCATATTAAAGAATATATCTTGTAACTGTGAAGGTATACCAACTAAAGATAAAGCACCGTTATGTGTAAATTGATCTACTAAGTTAAATAATGGATAATTCAAACTTACAATAACGAATGGAATACTATAAGCAATAATTTCTTTATACATCTTGCCATATGACACATCTATATCTGTGTAATCAGATTCGACCATACGATCAATATTATGCTTACGCTTTCTCCAGTAATACCAGAGTGTGAATATACCAATAATCGCACCAACTGCTGCTGCAAAAGTAGCAATACCATTGGCTAATAAAATAGAACCATCAAAGACATTTAGTACTAAATAACTTCCGATTAATATGAAAATCACGCGTGCAATTTGCTCAGTTACTTCCGATACCGCAGTAGGTCCCATAGATTTATAACCTTGGAATATACCTCTCCATGTTGCTAATACAGGAATGAAGATGACTACCATACTAATGATTCTAATAATCCATGTAATGTCATCAACTGACCAACCATTTTTATCGTGAACATTTCTAGCTAAAGTTAATTCAGAAATATATGGTGCTAGGAAATAAAGTACTAAGAAACCTAAAACACCGGTAATACTCATGACAATAAAACTAGATTTATAAAATTTCTGACTGACTTTATATGCACCAATCGCATTATACTTCGCTACATATTTAGAAGCAGCTAATGGTACACCTGCTGTCGCAACTGCAATTGCAATATTATATGGTGCATAAGCGTATGTGAACGGCGCCATATTTTCTTGTCCACCAATTAAATAGTTGAATGGAATGATAAAAAGTACGCCTAACACCTTTGTAATCAAAATACTAATTGTAATTAAAAAGGTCCCACGCACCATTTCTTTACTTTCACTCATTACGAATCTCCCTATCTCATGTTTATTAAAGTTTTGTAAACTAAAAGCTATTTCTCTGTAAAATCAATTTTCATTATTATGAATATATCACAAAACTTAATTTCATTGTCGTATATTCAATGAATTATCATAACAAAATTATCAACGCATTGTCATTGAATACTCGAATTTGATTAAAATATTACGAAATTTCATATGAAAATTATACTACTATTTGAGATGAACATCGCATAACAGTTGAAAATTCATTCTTATTATAAACATACATCTTCATTTTTTATGAAGTTCACATTATAAATATATTCAACATAATTGTCATCTCATCACACTAGAGATATAGCAAAGTTTAAAAAAGTACTATAAAATAGCAATTGAATGTCCAGTAACAAATTTGGAGGAAGCGTATATGTATCAAACAATTATTATCGGAGGCGGACCTAGCGGCTTAATGGCGGCAGTAGCTGCAAGCGAACAAAGTAGCAATGTGTTACTCATTGAAAAAAAGAAAGGTCTAGGTCGTAAACTCAAAATATCTGGTGGCGGTAGATGTAACGTAACTAATCGATTACCATATGCTGAAATTATTAAGAACATTCCTGGAAATGGGAAATTTTTATATAGTCCCTTTTCAATTATTGATAATGAATCCATCATAGATTTTTTTGAGTCTAGGGGTGTTAAATTAAAAGAAGAAGATCACGGGCGGATGTTTCCAGCTTCCAACAAGGCACAAGACGTCGTTGATACTTTAGTGACAACTATAGAAAATCAACATGTAACGATTAAAGAAGAAGAAGCTGTTAGTAGAATCGAAGTTAATACAGACCAAACTTTCACTGTACATACTCAAAATAATAGTTATGAAAGCCATTCGCTAGTAATTGCTACAGGTGGTACAAGTGTCCCTCAAACTGGTTCAACAGGTGATGGTTATAAATTCGCTCAAGATTTAGGTCATACCATCACTGAATTATTCCCTACTGAGGTACCTATTACATCAGCTGAACCTTTCATTAAATCCAATCGTCTAAAAGGCTTAAGTTTAAAAGATGTTGAATTGTCAGTACTTAAGAAAAATGGTAAAAAACGCATTAGTCATCAAATGGATATGTTATTTACTCATTTTGGTATCAGTGGTCCAGCTGCATTAAGATGTAGTCAGTTTGTTTATAAAGAACAAAAAAATCAAAAAACACAATATGTTTCCATGGCAATTGATGCATTTCCTGAATTAAACCATGAACAATTAAAACAACACATCACCTCATTATTATCCGACACACCAGATAAAATCATTAAAAACAGCTTGCATGGACTAATTGAAGAGCGCTACTTATTGTTCATGCTGGAACAAGCTGAAATCGATGAAAATACCACATCACATCACTTATCAAATCAACAATTGAACGACTTAGTAAATATGTTTAAAGGGTTTGTATTTAAGGTAAACGGGACATTACCTATAGATAAGGCATTTGTCACAGGTGGTGGTGTGTCACTAAAAGAAATTCAACCTAAAACCATGATGTCTAAATTAGTTCCTGGATTATTTTTATGTGGTGAAGTATTAGACATACATGGTTATACTGGTGGTTATAATATTACAAGTGCACTCGTAACAGGACATGTCGCTGGATTATATGCCGGTCATTACTCACATGCATCAATGGAATAATAGTATAAAATTGGGTTCGATTCTCTCTAGTAGATCAACCTTTTCATTCAATTAAAAATGACCTTAATATAACTGAGTCACTAAAAAGTGTTGTTATATTAAGGTCATTTCGTTAATTATGATTCTTTTTCATTTTTAGTACGTCTTCTAGCTAATAATGCTGCGCCTGTAATTAGTGCTAATTCTTTTAATGGTAAATCCATTTCTTCAGAACCAGTATTTGGAAGTTCTTTTTCAACTTTGCGCACTTCTTGTTTATCTTCTTTTTTAATAGGCGTACAAACTTTTGGAGCAGGTTGCCCCACTTTTGGTGACGCTTTTATCACTTCAGCAGGTAATTTAATTGCTAAAATTTCATCAATAATGAATTGCGTATGTTGTTTGATGTCATTTAATGTCGCATCTTCATCGATCATTCTATTACCATCTGCAACATATTGATCTATTAACGCTTTCACTTTAGCCAATTGTTCTGGTGTTGCAATCGCTTTGAATTTCGCATAGGTTTGTTGCGCAATATTTTCAATGCGCATTAAGCTATGTTCTTTTTCAGTAATTACTGCTTCTATATCGCCTAATGCAACATTAAATCGTTTTAAAACCGCATCAACATCAGCATTAGTGCGTGCTGTTTTTAATTCTTCATCCATTTGTAATTTTAATGCAGTTATAGCTTTTAATGCATCTGCCTTATTACGATCACTTACTTTTCGATAATTTTGTACTAAATGCGTAACACGTGCAATATCTTGGTTGATTGTTTTTTCGGCCTCCGGTTTTTTAACAGGATGCACATCTAAACCTTGTATTGTTTGAAGATTAAATGATGCTGTTTTATCCACTTGTGCATTGCTACGGTCATGATCAAGTTGTCCGATTGCTGCGTCATAAATATTTTGTAACTGTGCTAAAACACTATTTCTTTCTTCTACCGTTGCTTGAACATTCGCTTCAATTGCTTGTTTTTTATCATTGAGCAATGTTGTCAATTGTTCTCGAGCAGACGCCTTTCTGTTAATAACAGGTTCGATTTCACGAATTTCGTTTTTCCCATCATGCAATAAATATGCCACATCAGCATTAGTCACTGCACTAGCAATGTGTTGTTTCGCTTTTATTAATGCTTGTTCTACTTGTGCTATTGCAGCATTTTGTTCTTCATCTGTCGCTTCATTATTTGATTTGATTAAATTAATTTTATGAGTAGCGATATTTTGAATTTGTTGTAACGCTGTTGTTTTAACTGTTGTTGCTGGTTTAATTTTTGAAATAATATTTTGAGCATCGATACTATTTTGATTAACTTGCGCAGTCTTATCTGCGTGATTGATCTGATCAATAGCTTGATTAAGTGCTTGTTCTACTAAATGTTTAGCAGCTAATCTTTCTTCTTCGGTAGATAAATCACTTTGATCAATAAGTGCATTTTGAGCTTCAGCTTTTGCGCTGACAGATTGACGCGCTGCTGGTTTAACTTGAACTTTAGGTAAAATCACTTTGATGTTGTTGTTACCATCAGCCTCAGTTTGATCCACTTCTGCATTCGTTTTGTTTTGTGCAATATCATTTTTAATTGCATTAACAATTTTATTTAACGCAGCAATAGCAACATTTCGTTCATCTTGCGTTGTATCTAGCGTATTTCGTATTGCATCGAGTTGATTATTATTACTTTCATCAATGTTATCCAACGCTGCACGTTTGCGTCTAACTTTCGGTTTAATTTGTTCGATTGCCTTAATCGTTTGGTTTCTAACATCATTGACAGCTGCATCTTGTGTCGTATTGTCTATATCTTGTTGACCTTGTTTAAGTGTGTCGTTAATTTGTTGGTTTGCTTCATCTAATTCATCAGTCGTAGCATGTGGTGTATCTTTTATAGATTCTACTTGGTTATCTGCGCTCGCTTTTATGGCTTCTTGAGCTTCAGGTTTAACCACAATGTGCGGTTCTACGCCTTTTAACGTAGCAATACCATTTGATTCAACACGTTTCACATCATTATTCGCTATTGCTTGATCGATGTTTTGTAATGCACGTTTTTCATTATTCGCTAATTGATTTAAAGCAACTTGTTTTTCTTCATCAGTCGCATGTTCCGCTTGCTCAATTTCGTGCTTTTTAACCTCATATTGTTGCTTTACTGCATCTCTAGCAGTTGCTCTAACAATATGGTCAGGCGTCACTAATGCAATGTCGTCAAGCGCTTGATTTGTTGAGTCATTAACTTGCTGATTTGTTCTATCATTTGTGATATTTGTCATAGCTTTAGCAACTAAATCATTGATTTTATCTAACGCCGCTTGTCTTTCTTCTGCTGTCGCTTCTTTATCTTGATTAATTTGCGCACGTAATTCATTCGCTTTTTGATTGATTTTTTCACGTGCTGCTGGTTTAACTTTTGTTTCAGGTTGAATCATTTTTATCGCAGTTATACCATCTGTTGCTGCTTGATTCACCTGACTATTCGTTTGAGCTTGGTCAATAGCTGCAAGTGCTTTTTCTTTTTCTTTAGCTAATGCTTGTAAAGCAACTTCTTTCTCATTATCTGTTGAATCAAGACTATTATCAATTTGCTGTTGCTTTTCTTTAACAGCTTTTTCAATATCTGCAATTGCCTTTGGTTTAATTACTACTTCAGCTTCAACATTATCTATAGCATTAATCGCTTGATTTGTAGTTGCGTCTACCTGATCATTTGTTTGGTTTTGATTAATTTGATTAAACGCTTGATCTTTAAGTTGATTGATTTGATTAACTGCAGCCTGCTTTTCTTCGTCAGTTGCATTAGGTGTTTGTTTAACCGCTTCAATACGCTTCGCTACTTCAGCAGTGATTTTATCTCGCGCTGCTTGTTTTTTTACAACGTCAACTTGAACAGCATCGATATTATTCTCTGCCACTGTCGCAGCTTGGTCTACTTCTGCATTTGTATTAGCTAGTTTAATACTTTCAATAGCTTGTTGTCTGTCTTGATTTAAAATGTTGATTGCAGCATTCTTCTCATCATCTGTTGCATCTGGTGTAGCATTGATTTCAACTAATTTAGCACTATAATGCTGATTGGTTTGTGCTAATGCTGCAGGTTTTTTTACAATATTTGGCTGAATCGCATTAATTGCTTTTGTACCTAATTGTTGTGCTTGATCTACTTCTGCATTAGTATCAGCTTGATTTATATTATTAATTGCCGTTGCTAAATCTTGATCTACTTGATTTAATGCTACTTGCTTTTCTTCATCAGTTGCATTTGTGTTTTGATTAATTTCTTGCTTTTTAGCAGTTGCTAAGTCCGTTAATACACCTGTAGCAGTTTGTTTCTTCGTTACATGCGGTTGAACTGCACCGATTTGATTGACTGCATCGTCTCTAATACTATTGACCATCGCAGTAGTAGACGTCACACCAATATCATTTAATGCTCTATTTTTAAGTGTATTGACACGATTTATCGCTTCTTGTTTCTCTTCTCGAGTCGCGCCAGGTGTAGCATTGATATTTGTTATCGCCTCTCGCGCTTTTTCATTTACAGCATTGCGTGCATCCGTTTTAACTTGTGTTGCCGGTTGAATCACAACTATATTTTGTGTGCCCTGATCTTTTGCTTGTGCAACTTCTTGATTCGTATCTGCTGCATTAATATTTTGCTTCGCTGTGGCTACAGCTTGATCAAGCAATTGTTGTGCTGCTTGTTGCTCTTCTAAGGTCGCATCATTATTATTAAATATCGCATTATGTTGCGTTTCCGCACTTTGATCAATAGCGTTTTTAGCATCTGTTTTAACCTTTGTAGCTGGTTCAATGGCTTGTATACCTTGAATTGCATTTGTCTTTACTTGCTCAACATCAGCATTGGTATTAGCATTTAATATATTAGTATTCGCAACAGCTACAGCAGCATTTACTTTCTCTATTGCTGCTTGTCTTTCTTCTTGAGTCGCATCAGGATTTGCATTGATCTCTGCGATATGCTGTTGTGCATCATGTGATACGGCATCTCTTGCTGCTTGCTTGACAACAGTTACAGGCGCAATAGGATTAATGGCATTCAGACCATCACCTTTGGCAGTATCTACATCATCATTGGTTGTCGCTTGATTGATTTGTTCTAATGCGTGGTTCGTGGCTTGCGTTAATTCATTCAATGCTGCATTTTTCTCTTCTTGTGTTGCTTCTCTATTGCTATTTATTTGTTGTCGTTTCGTTGCTGTCGCTTGGTTAATTGCATCTCTTGCTGCTTGTTTGTGTGTCACTTGTGGCACAACTGCACCAATTGTATTAATACCATTATTTTTAGCTGTTTCAACATCAGCATTGGTAGTAGCATTCGTAACATTATCAATAGCATCTGTTTCATCCGTTGTTAATTGATTTAATGCATCTTGAATTTCATCTTGAGTAGCATCTGGCGTGTGATTGATAATTTCTCTTTGTTTCGCTGCTTTATCACGTATAGCTTGTTTAGCATTTGGTTTAACAACTGGTGTTGCAGTGTCTCCACTTAAAGTCTGTATACCTTGATCTTTAATTCTAGTAACGCCATCATCAGTCGTTTGGTCACCAATATTCCCAATAATTTCATTTTTATGTTCCTCGATAACTTGAATCGCTGCTTGTTTTTCTTCATCTGTCAGTTCATCATTTTGGTTAACTAAATCTTCCATGTCATCAACTTTTCTATTAACGGCATTTTCAGCGTCAACACTGCGAATTAACGTATGTTGCATCTGATTTGCTAATGAATCGATATCTGCTTGAGAAACTCTTTTGTTTAAAGGTACATTGTTACGGTTTTCATCTAAAATTGTTTGTGCGCGTCTTTTAAGATCATTAAAAATATCTAATGATGCAAATGTATAATCCGCCTGTTGAATTCGTCTATCGACTTCAGCTTGTAATGCGTCTTTATTCATGATGATATCAATTGTATATGGATTTGTACTTACAGTATGACTTTCAGCAGGTGAATTAATAAAATCTTGTGAAAATGTTTTATACGTTAATGTATCGTTAAATGTTACTGTTCTTGGTGTTGGCACATTGTTCACACGTAGCTTATACTTCAAATCCAATATTTTATCAGGCATAAGTCGTGCCGGTGAATTCCCTGAACCTCCACCAGTACTTTTAATTGTTATCACACGATTTGTTGCGTCATACGTCACATTCATATCATTCATATCATTCATATCAACACCTGAATTACCGCTAGGAAAATCTTTAGTCAATGAATTATTAACATATTCTACCCCTTCAGGTAATTGTATTTTATACACAAAATCATCTGTATTAAATGAAGCACCGAAGTTACCATTATTCTTTAATGACGTTGTTACAGTAAACTCTTTATTATTCGTTGCTGTTGGCTCCATTATTCGTCTTTCAACATAAAGATGCGAACCAGAATGTAGACCGATTGAGTCTACAAAGTCATAATATTTATATCCATCTCGTAATTGATAAATACCACGTACATCTGTTATTGCGTCATTTTTAGGAGAAAATTGTATTTTTAAATGACTAACATTTTCTGGTACTTTAAATAAACGCCAAATCGGACCATAAGCGACTACTTTCTCACCTAAAATCGCATCATTATCAGCATTTTTAATAACTAAATTTGTCATACCTTGATAGTTTTTAGTAGTCATAGTATTAAATTCAAAGATTAATTCAGAATTCGGATTTACTGTTAATGTTTTCTCAATACCATTAAAATCGCCATGGTCATTCGTATCATTTCCTTTAATACGACCTAACGCAATTACATTGCCTTGCGCTTGATAGTTCTTAGCATCTCCTGAATCAAACATGCTCGTTCTTACCATTGCATGACTAAACACCCCTACTTTACCACCATTAATCAGTGTGTAGCCTGGTAAATTATCAACAACGGTTACTGTAGGCACAGACCGGTTCGTACTTGGTCTAATGTTGTTATCATCAAATGAAAGCACTTCGTTAGGTGCATTTTGTCCTATATTATTGGCATTGGGATCTGTTGTTGGCGTGTAAGGCGCTGTAATTGCAACTGGTGCACCACCGTTTCCTGCCGCTGGGTCTGCTGGTGTTGCATTAGGATCTGCTGGCGCGGCACGTCTACTTCTTTTTTTCGGTCTATTAGATGCTTCTTCAGCAATCGCAACTAACTCTGGCTTATCTGAAGAATGACGGACATCTTCTTGAATTTCTTTTAATGTTAAATGACGCTCTGAATCGTTGTCATTTATATTATTAGGTACGTTTAATGTACTATTATTCGCCGCTAAATGATGATTTGTATTCGACGCTGTCTCCGTAACTGTTGCATGTGCATCAGAGTGATTATTGTTTAGCTCAGACAACGAATTAGGCTGCACTGGCGTTGGCGCGACTTGATTTGCCACACCAACGTTTTGATGATTAGTCAATGCTTGATTTGTTGATGTATTGTCTGTTGCATGTGCATTAGGAGTATTTTGCGAATCATTTACTATGTCTCGATTAGTATCGGCATTTGTATTTTGTGAGTTGCCAGGTAATGCTTGATTTGAACCACCTTGCACATTATGATCCGTAGTTAAAGCTTGTGCACCATTTGGGTTTGAAAGTAATAAAACTGTCCCGATTAAAGTAGAGAATATCCCTACTTTATATTTTCTAATACTATATTTATTTTTCTTTAACAAATTCATTTCGTTTTCCTCCTGGTTGTCTATTCTCTGCTGTGTTGTTTAGAATTATGCTAAAAATATAAGCTCCCCGATTATGTTTATAACCATATTATTTTGTACAACATTTTAAGTTCACTCAAT
>OKOF01000223.1_pt1 | contig 14279 bp, 11 predicted proteins | sample 1614051 | NCBI WGS metagenome assembly OKOF01 (sample SAMN04436902, study PRJEB24849) | human gut metagenome | biome: human gut; feature: NICU; material: stool | host: Homo sapiens | place: USA: Saint Louis, MO | collected 2012-03-21
GTTTACTTAATAAGTTATTAAAAATTTCTTTTTCTTTTTCAGGATCGTTATCTGAATTTGAAATAATTGAGTGATATTTATACATTGTTGCAATATCTTCAAGTCCACGAGCAAGTTGTGAATAATAGATATTAGATATATCTGGAATGATCACACCTACTGTTGTTGTCTTTTTACTAGCTAAACCTCTAGCAACAGCATTTGGACGATAATTCAAACGCTTAATGACTTCGTTAACTTTATTTTTAGTTTCTGCTTTAACATTTTGGTTCCCATTAACAACACGCGACACTGTGGCCATAGAGACACGCGCTTCTCTTGCTACATCATATATAGTAACTGTCATAATTTCCTCCTTGTAAACGTTTTATTCATTATAATAACATGTTTTCATTTCATTTTCATAGTTTACCATATTTTAATTTACAGTAACATATTTTTGTTTGGAAAAATTTAGCGAAAAGCCTGAAATAAAAACAAACGCTAAATGATAACGAACGATATATTTTAATTTTATATAAACTTTTTTCATTTTTAATTGTAATATTTTGAGAAAGCCTTTTCAAACTTGATTTGTATTTGTTGAAAAATGTTCACATTTTCGAAACAGCTTGTAAGTTTTCGCTCGCTATGGCTATATAAATGTTCAATTTCCAAACTTTTAAAATATTAATCAGCATTATGACTCTGTATATTTTGAACAAACATATGTCCCTTTTCAAATATAGTCCATTAACATAAACAAACATAGCCACTCTAAGATTAACATTTTCTTAGAATGGCTATGATGTACTGATGATATAGGTGGTGATTTTAACTTACTTTAAAACGAAATATAAATTCACATACCTTCAACCGTAGTCATGTTATTTTAACTTTTTAGCGTTATATAAATCAGACAAAGGCTTTAATTCATCATAAAATGCTTGGAATTCATCTAAATCCATTTGTTGACCCGCATCACTAAGTGCAACAGATGGGTCAGGGTGTACTTCAGCCATAACGCCGTCTGCACCAACTGCTAATGCTGCTTTCGCAGTTGGTAACATGATATCTTTACGACCTGTACTATGCGTAACATCTACCATGACTGGTAAGTGTGTACCTTGTTTTAAAATTGGTACTGCTGAAATATCTAAAGTGTTACGTGTCGCCTTTTCATATGTTCGGATACCACGTTCACATAAAATAATGTTTTGATTACCTTGTGAAGCAATGTATTCAGCTGCATAAACAAACTCTTCGATTGTAGCAGATAAACCACGTTTTAATAGAATAGGCTTTTTCGTACGGCCAGCTTCTTTTAATAACTCGAAGTTTTGCATATTACGTGCACCAATTTGGAATACGTCTAAATACTCATCAGCCACTTCAAAATCATTTGGATTTACGATTTCGCTGACAACATTTAAATCATATTTATCTTTAATTTGTTTAAGTATTTTAAGACCTTCAACACCTAAACCTTGGAAATCATATGGTGATGTACGTGGTTTAAATGCACCGCCACGAATAAATTTTTCACCTTTAGCATGTAAGTTTTTAGCAACAGCTTCAACTTGTTCAAATGATTCAACTGAACATGGCCCAAATACAAATGATTTATTGCCGTCTCCAATAATGCCCCCATTATCAAATGTTACAATCGTATCTTCAGGTTTCAACTTACGTGATACATATAAATGTTTTTCATTTTCAGATTTTTGTAAATCTGTAGAGGCTTTGAAAATTTCTTTAAATAATTGCTTAATAGTATTATCGTTGAATGGTCCTTTGTTACTATCGATTAAGTCGTTAAGCATTTCTTTTTCACGTTGTGGATCATAGATACGTGTACCTTGTTTTAATTTTTCTTCCCCAATTTTTTGTGCTAGTTCACCACGTTTAGATAATAAGTCTAAAATTTGATGATTCAGTGAGACAATCTCACTTCTGTATGATTCTAATTTATTACTCATCCTTACTCACCTCTACGAATTATTTCAAGTATATTCCACTTTAAAGCAATAAAATATAATGTTAAAAAATATTCTAACAATATCATATGTATAGTTCAACCCTAAATTGACAGAAAATAATTAATTTTCTAACTATATGATGCTTGACTGACATTTCGATTTTCTCAGTCATTGTTTGAAAGTTATATTCTATATTGATATTTATTAGCACATGTTAATCAATTAAATAAGTGTCATGATTATAGCTTATTTTGAGTCAACATTGCTGCTTTTAAGAAAAATTTTGGTTTCTATCTTCTATTATAAATCTAAAATTCTCATACATTCAACCTAACGCTTAATAAAAATTAACAACCTTTGTATATTAATATAAATCTATAGTGAACATCACTCACCAACTTATTCAGCTATATTTGAATTAGTGAACGTCATTGTACCTACTTAGATTCATTATTTATTTGATTATCAAATATTTTTCCATCATCAGCTTAAAATGTGCAATATCACTATTGTAATCTAACGATGTTACAAATAGCATAAATACATGGAATGATCGCATTGCCTTTCAAAATAAACTGATGATATCAAAAAAGGTAAGCACCTGAATGCCTACCTTTTATTTTGAAATTCAATTTTTAAAAATATAATACATAGATGACTGCTATGATTGATTATTAAACGATTTTAGTATGCTTAGTCATTAAATGTACGTTTCTCTATTTTACTTTTAGCTTTTTCAACTTTAGCATTTGATTTTTTTGATGCATTGGATGATTTAGCATTTGTTGCTTTTGAATTTTTTTGATTAGTCTTTGTCGTTGAGTTACTTGAACTACTTTGTTTCTTTGCACCTTGTGATGCTTTCTTATTATGTTGCTTTTTCTGACCTGAAGTTTTATTTGTCGATGCTTTTGATGCATTTCGTTTATTTGAAGGTGTTGTTTTTTTAGATTGTTTACCTGATTTCTTGTCAACAGCTGTATTATTAGTTGTTTTTTCATCAGCTTTACGTGTAATAACACCATTTTCGAATTTAGCTTCTTTTTGTTTAACAGTGTCTTTATTATCTGTATTAACTGTCTCTGTTTCTGATACATCATTCATTTTAGTAACTAATTGAGGAATTTCTTTCAAGTCATTTTTAGCAACTGACTTTTCTGCAAATAACGCTTCAGTTAATTGACTCTCTTTTGAACCTGGTGTTAATTTAGCTTGCTTCTGTTTTGCAGCGTTTGCTAATCTTTCAGCTTGTGACTCTTCTTTCGATACGTTTAATGTCGATGCTTTTAATTCTTCATTTGATACAGCTGCACTTTTATCTGTTTCTGCTTGTGCTTCTTTCTTAGCTTCTTGAATCTCTTGTGCTTCTTGTGATGTATCACTTAAATTATTTGCACTTGCTTCTTCTTTTATTGCTGCTTGTTGTGCCTTCAATGCCGCTTGTTCATTTTTAGATTTGTTTAAAAATCCTTCAACACGTTCTTTTGTAAAGGCAACCGTTTCTTCAAGTTGCGTTTTTCTTTCTTCAAACTTTTGCGACAGTTCTTGTTCTTTGACTTTTAAATCATCTGCTTTTTGATAAACTTTATTTTTAAAATATAAGCCTAAAGCTGAACCAACAAGCGCGCCAGTTATAAAACTAACAACAAAATCTTTACGGTTTGGTAATGGTTCATTTTGATAAGTGTGTTTATTTTTTAATGTTCTTTTATTATTTTGTTGTTGCGTCATTTGTATATCCTCCTATAACAAATGCACTTAAATAAGTAACAACCTCATTTAAGTGCATTTGTTTAATTATTAATTATTTATCTACTCGAGAAGTATAGCTATGATTTGCATCAGTTGCTACATTATTAGCTTTGTAATTTGCACTTCCACGACGGTAGTGTCTATTTTGCCATTTGTCTGCAATTTCCATTGCAACATTTGACCATTGAACAACTTGTGAGATTTTATCTTCATTTTGAGAAATATTATGTGTAATTGAATTTGTTACACGATCTACAGAGCTGTTTAACGTTTGTACTGAGTCACCGATACCTTTAACAGCATCTACAACTGAGTTTAAACGATCTACTTTGCCTTGGATATCCTCAGTTAAACGGTTTACTTTATGAAGTAAATCTGTTGTTTCACGAGTAATACCTTGAACTTGACCTTCTACACCGTCAAGTGTTTTTGCAACATAATCTAAGTTTTTCTTAACAGAATTTAATACAGCTACGATACCGATACATAAAATTAAGAATGCAATCGCAGCGATAATTCCAGCAATTGGTAAAATCCAATCCATTAAAAACGCCTCCTAATTAACATGTAATAATGTCATTAATAATAAATACCCATACTACTCTATTATAAACATATTAAAACGCATTTTTCATGCCTAATTTATCTAAATATGCATTTTGTAATTTTTGAATATCACCTGCACCCATAAATAAAATAACAGCATTATCAAATTGTTCTAATACATTAATAGAATCTTCATTAATTAACGATGCACCTTCAATTTTATCAATTAAATCTTGTATCGTTAATGCGCCAGTATTTTCTCTAATTGATCCAAAAATTTCACATAAGAATACACGATCTGCTTTACTTAAACTTTCTGCAAATTCATTTAAAAATGCTTGTGTTCTAGAGAAAGTGTGCGGTTGAAATACTGCAACAACTTCTTTATGTGGATATTTCTTTCGTGCTGTTTCAATTGTAGCACTAATTTCTCTTGGATGGTGTGCATAATCATCTACAATAACTTGATTTGCAATTGTAGTTTCATTGAAACGACGTTTAACACCACCAAACGTTTCTAATGCTTCTTTAATATTTGTAACATCTAGCTTCTCTAAATAACTAATCGCAATTACAGCTAATGCATTTAAAACTGTATGGTCACCATATTGTGGAGACAGGAAGTGATCATAAAACTCACCATCCACATACACATCAAAAGCAGTACCTTTATCCGTAATTTGAATATTTTGAGCATAAATGTCATCCGAATCTTTAAATCCATAGTAATAAATTGGAACATCTGCTTCAATTTTACGTAGATGTTCATCATCACCCCAAGCAATAATACCTTTTTTAACATTATGTGCCATTTCTTGGAATGCATCAAAAACATCATTAATATCTTTAAAATAATCAGGATGATCGAAATCAATATTTGTCATAATTGCGTAATCAGGTTTATAACTTAAAAAGTGACGTCTATATTCACATGCCTCAAAAGCGAAATAATCACTTTCAGGCAATCCCATACCTGTGCCATCACCAATTAAAAATGAAGTCTTTTTATCACCATTCATAACATGTGATAATAAACCTGTTGTAGAAGTTTTACCATGTGCACCAGTTACAGCTACTGAAGTATATTGATCAATAATCTGTCCTAAAAAATCATTATAACTTACAACATCTAATTTCAATTGATGTGCACGTACTATTTCTTCATGGCTACTCGCGAATGCATTACCTTGTATAACTACCATATCTTCTTTTATGTTATTAGCATCAAATGGTAATATTTTTATCCCCTTATTTCTAAGAGCAACTTCTGTAAATACGTAGTTCTCAATATCCGATCCTTGAACTTCATGTCCTAAATCATGCATGATTTGTGCTAATGAACTCATGCCAGAACCTTTAATTCCGACAAAATGATAGTGTGTCATTATATAAAACTCCTTACTCATAATTATTCTTTATTTAAATCTGCTTCCGTAACATAAACATCCCTTGGTTTTGAACCATTAGCACTCGAAACATAACCGAGTTGCTCTAATTGATCGATAATTCTTGCTGCTCTATTATAGCCAATTTGGAAATGTCTTTGGATTAATGATGTTGAAATATGTCCTTCATTAACCATAAATGCACAAACATCATCAAATAATTCATCTTGTGATTGTGTTTGTGTTTTTTTCAACAATTCTTTTTCTTCAAATAGGTAGTCCGGTTCTCTTTGTTGTTTGATAAAATCAACAACATCATCAATTTCGTCATCAGAAACAAATGTACCTTGAACTCTAATCGGTTTATTCATACCGCTACCAAGATATAACATATCGCCATATCCTAACAAGCGTTCTGCTCCACCACTGTCTAATATCGTTCTTGAATCTACACTTGATGATACCATAAATGCAATTCTTGTTGGTATATTGGCTTTAATTAAACCTGTAATTACATTGACAGATGGTCTTTGCGTAGCTACTAACATATGAATACCACATGCTCTCGCTTTTTGAGCAATTCTAGCAATAGACTGCTCAACTTCTTGCGGAGCCATCATCATTAAATCAGCCAACTCATCAATTACAATGACAATTTTTGGCATTCTTTCATCATATGGTGCTTTTTTGTTAAATGCTGTTATATTACGTACATGGTAATGTGCAAATAACTTATAACGTCTTTCCATTTCTTCTACGGCCCATTTTAAACTCTGTGTAGCTGCTTTGACATCTGTAATTACCGGTGCAACTAAATGTGGCAAACCATTATAAGGAGCTAATTCAACCATTTTCGGATCGATAAGTAATAATCTTAATTCCTCAGGGTGATTTTTATATAGTAAAGACATCAAAATACTATTGATACAAACTGATTTCCCTGATCCAGTTGCACCTGCAATTAGTGCGTGTGGCGTTTTAGCAATATCCATAAGTAATGGTTCATTATTAATTCTATACCCCATTGCAACTGTTAATTTAGATTCAGCATTTTTAAAACTTGGAGATTCAATAATAGAACGTAAGTTGACCGTCGTTGGATTTTGGTTCGGAACTTCAATACCAACACGACTAGTTCCTGGAATTGGCGCTTCTATACGAATATCTTTCGCTGCCAATGCCATTTTAATGTCATCTTGTAATGCCGTAATTCTTGAAACTTTAACACCTTTTTCAACTGATAATTCAAATCTTGTAACACTTGGACCTTCAGTTACATCTTGTACTTCTGCAGGTACATTAAAGTAAAATAATGCGTCATTAAGTTCTTTCTTTTTATCTGTAATCCAGTCCTCGTCCGGCTCAATAACTTGTGGTTCTTCTAGTAATGAAACACTTGGCAATTTAATATTTGGGCCTTTACGAATCATCGGCTTAGATGTTTGTACAGCTTGATTTGTTCCAACATCTGGTTGGTTTGTCCGAGGTCTATTTTCATTAGCTGTATCTTCATTTTGGTTTGAAAATGAAGGCTGTAAATCTTTTTGTTGATCATCATTATCTTGTTGTTCACTAGTATTGTTTGTATGTGTTGTTTCTTCGCTTTCTTCAGTTATGTCGCTTACTTCTGAAACTGAAGACGAAGTTGATTGATCAACTTGCTCATTTTCCAATTGATTATCATCTTGACTTTCTTCAAATATTTCCGTTTGAGTTGAATCAACAGAAGGTTTCTGCTCTGAATATGGTTGTGCATTTTGATATTCATTTTCTGTTTCTGCATGACCAATAAGTTGATTGTTCTCAACATTGTTTGATGTTATATTATTTATTTTATATGCATTTGTATTTGACTCTTGTGATTCAGAGCTTGATGATGGTGTGGCTTCACTCGCAGTCTTGCTTTCACTCACAGCTTGCTTACTTTGTACAGGCTTTAATTCAGGCACATTGACTTTTGAATGCTTTTTACGATCCATCATACGCTTTTTATCAGAAGGCGTCATGACAACATTAAATGGCCTTTTACTTAAAGTTGAAACCTTTTCAGTCTGTTTCTTTAGATTTACGTTTTCAATAGTTTTCTCTTCGACATTTTGTTCACTTTCAGCTGCTTCGTTTTGCACACTTTCTGTAACTTCTGCGTTTTGCTTTTCTATTTCATTCATGTTTGAATCTTCAACAACATGACCATCATTCATATCATTCGTTTTCAATGAGTTGACACTTAAGTTTGTTTGGTCATCTTTTTTATGACGCGGCGCTAATTCAATTTCATTATCAACCGTTTTATCGATATTATTAACTTGAGATTCAGTTACTGCGTGCACTTGCGTTTTAGGAGCGTCTACATGCATTTCAGAGGCGTTTCTATTGGTATTATCTTCGCTATTTGAAGTAGTATCCTCATCTACTTCTGTATCATTTAATTCATAAAATTCTGCATCATCGATTTGACTTCCTGAATATTCTTCTTTATTCGTTGCTCCATCTTCTTCTGAATCAGCAATTAATCTGGATTGATTTTTTAGTTCATCTTGTTCATTTACTTCAACGTTATGTTGTAGTACTGATTGACGTTGAGACGTTACATCCGAAACCGTAACTTCATCATCTGACAATTGTTGTGTTGTCGATACTTGATTCAAACTAACTTCCTCATAATTGTATGGACTTTCATCTACATGAGTGTCATCAGTGTCTTCATTTTGTATTGACGCTTTTTTATTTTCATCATTTGATACAGCTTCATCCTCTATTTCATTTGTATGAAGCTGACTAGCCTCTGTACTATTATCTGTTAAGTCACTATCATCATTTAATGAACTATCACCAACATAGCGTTCCGCTTGTTTAGCATACATTTCATCAATTGCACGTTGTATTGCATCTTGCTCTTCGTTTTTATGTTCTTCACGCTTTTGTTGCAACGCTTTTTTAAATCGACGCTTTTGAAGCACTTTACGTTCTCGTTCACGTCTAATTTCTTCAACAATTTGTGAAGCATAAATGTTTTCAATTTTGATAGTATTATCAACTTTTGAATAATTAGGTGTTGATTTTGTTGTTGATGATACATTTTCATCAGATGATTTAGATGCAGTTCCTTGTTTGACAACACTATCATCTTGTTTCTCGTGTTCTAATTGTTTATTTTGAGACGTTTGCGTCTTAGCTACATATTTATCATATTTTTGTTTATTTGACTCAACTTTTTCTGAAGGTTTACTTACAGGGATACGACCATTTTCTAACTTTTTAGGTTTCATTGTGCCAAAAATAGCTGACGGTACCTCTGAAGTCTTGAAACTTTCTTTGTGATAATCTGGAGTTGAATCTTTAGCACGATGATTTGTAGTATTAGAATACATATTGTGTGTTTTTGACTTGTGCGTTTCCTTCTCAATACCATTAATTGCAGAAACATATGTACCTGGCTTATTCGTATGGTAATGTGAATGATCTTTATATTTTATACTTTGCTGTGATATTTTAGAATTCCCACGTTGTTCACTATAATTTTGTTCTTCAGTTGTTTGATTTCTTCTACGGCGATGTCGTTTTTGTGAACGAGAATCGTGGCTTTGTTTGCGATAGTCTCGATGGTATTGTTCTTTTTCATCTGAAATAGTATCTGCAGATTGTTCAACATTTTCATTTTCATAAGCTACGCTCATAGGAAAACGGAATTTCCCCCTCGGACGACTATAAATATCATTATTTTGAGGCAGTAATGAGTCATGATCGTTATCTATATTTTGTGATTCTTGACGTCTTTTTTTCTTTCTATGAATCAAGTCATCATTTGAATCATTATCTTCGCCGAATAATTTATCAAACCAGCTCATATTTTCACTACCTTCCTTAATTATTCAAAAAATGCTTGTCCAATTTCATAGCTGTCATTTAATACCATAATACCTTTTTCTTCAGGTGCATTAGGTAAATTCAATTCTTTCATTGAACAAATCATACCGCTTGAGGCAACACCACGTAATTCAGCATCTTTAATTACCATACCGCTAGGCATCACTGCACCTACTTTAGCAACAACAACTTTCTGTCCAGCTTCAACGTTAGGCGCGCCACATACAATTTGTAATGTGTCATTTCCAACATTTACATTTAGTACACTTAATTTATCTGCATCAGGATGTTTGTCTTTAGTTTCAACGTAGCCAACTACAAATTTCGGTGATAGATCAGCATTTAATTTATAATCAAAACCAGCTTCTGAAATACGCTTTTGGAATACATTTACAAGTTCATCAGTTAATTTAATATGACCTGTTTCTTCAATTGTTATATCTTTTGAAATTTCAAAAATATTATAACCTACATTACCTTCATTAGTAATTTCAACAACGTTACCTTTTTTATTGTAGTTTAATTCACCTTCAACTGGTTCAATTTGTAAAAATGCGACATCTCCTACATATTTAGGATTGTAAAATAAATTCATTATGACAAAACTCCTTATCCAATTATTTCTATTTATCTTTATTAAATTTACGACGATTTGCTTCTAAACGCTGAATCACGTTTGGATCTCTTTTTTGTTTATTATTTTTACCTAAAATAAATATCGGTTCAAGATGACCCTGTTTATATCCAAAGGATAATGATGTAATTGGAACTAGACCTTTAGTGAAAAATTCCATTGTTAAATGTGCCATCACATCATATCCTGTTTTATTGCGTATATCTGCAATAATTAACACATCTTGGTGTGGCACTGCTACGAGCATTTCACCTTGACATTGTGCCTCAATTTCATTTAAAAATGCAGTATTTAGAATCCTACTTGCATCATACCCGTCATTTGAGTTAATAAAGTAAAAAATATTACCTTTTACTTCATCAGTCGTATATGAATTTGATAATTTTCTAACATTAAACAGAGACATTTCTCTTATTTGTTGTTCAGTTAACTTCAAATCCACTAACATGCTTTCATCAATTAGACGATATGATTTTCCTAAATCGACTGCATAATAAACCGCTGTTTCTGCAGTATGCTCATCATAGATAAAAGGAACACCTTGTTTAGTTTTTTTATCAAAGCTAGTCGCTCTAATGACAGGCATAATTTGACTAGATGATATACTCTCAAGGGTTTTATCTGCCATTTGTGCAATAGCTTCATCAACGTAATAAACAATTTCATCTACAATTTTTTCTTTTTTATCTTCATATTTTGCGACTATAGCGTTAAGTTTAATCGTGATACCTTTGTTATTATCTGTTCGATAAATACGCAAAGTTTCTTCTTCACGATTAAATTTAAATTCAACGTCTAAATGGCTTAAACGTTCCTTTAATTTATCTCTCATTTGAAAGGTATTCATATGTAACACTCCTAATTTCGCACCTTATAATAGTTTACAATAAATCAACACATAGTAACAGAGAAAAACGAGTATTACCCCGTTTTTCTCTAGTCTAAATTACACGTATTGAGCTAAAAATGCATCTATCTGTTCAATTGATTTTCGTTCTTTTCCAATATAACTTCCAAGCAGTTCTCCATTTTTATATACTAGAAAACTTGGAATCCCCATAATACCATTTTCAATACAAATATCCATAAATTTATCACGGTCTACTGATACGAAGTCAAACATAGGATATCTCGCTTCTAATTCCGGTAAATCTGGTTCTATCACTCTACAATCTGGACACCAGCCTGCAGTGAATTCAAATACTGTAGCACCTTGTTTTAAAGATTCAAATTGTTGTTCTGATTCAAGTTGTTTCATTTTTATGTCTCCTTAATTAATGATTATATATAACTATTTAGAAATAATAGTTGTTATTACCCGATTATTTATATTGTAATGTTTCTATTTGATTGTTATCTAAATTACAAATGGCTTCTGAAAGTAAAGATCTAGCAGCAAAATAGTCTCTTATATCAAATACTGAGTCTGTACTATGAATATATCGTGCACATACACCAATAACTGCAGTTGGAATACCAATATTAGCTTTATGAATTTCTCCACCATCTGTTCCACCAGGTGACATATAGTATTGATGTTCAATGTCATGTGCTTCTACTAACTTTAATAAATAGTCTCTAAATGCAGGCTTTAAAATCATTGTACCGTCTTTTATGCGAATTAACGTACCTTTACCAAGTTCACCGGATAATGGTTGGTTTCCTTTAACGTCATTGGCAGGTGAACAATCAATTACAAATGCAACGTCTGGGTCTATCATCTCTGCAGATGCTTTCGCACCTCGTAATCCAACCTCTTCTTGAACATTTGCGCCAACATACAAGTCTACATCTAATTCTATATCTTTTAATAATTCTAGTATTTCAATTGCCAAGACACAACCATAACGATTATCCCATGCTTTAGCACTATATCGATGTTCAGATAACTGTGTGAATGGCGTGTGAGGTACAATTGTATCTCCTATATCTATTCCGCGCTCACGCACCTCATCTTCATTTTGAGCACCTATATCTAATGTTAAATCTTTAATTTCCGGTGCACCTTCACTACCAGTACGAAAATGTTTAGGTATATTAGAAACAACACCGATAATTTTATCGCCATTTCTATTTTTAATTACTAAGCGTTGTCCTTGCCAAATATCATTTGCAACACCACCTAAATTTGTGAATTGAATCATTCCATTTTTAGTGATGTTTGTAATCATGAATCCAATTTCATCCATATGTGCTGCAATCATTACACGTTTTGCATTTGGATTTTTAGATTTTTTAACACCAAAAAAACCACCCATACGATTTTCAATAAATTCATCTACGTACGGCGCCATTTGCTGAGTCATATAATTTTTTACTTCTTCTTCAAAACCTGGTGCCCCATGAAGCTCAGTTAAAGTTTGAATTCGTTGTAATGTTACTTTTTTATTTATGTTCATAAAAGTTCTCACTCCTTATAAGTTATTATATCATCTTCAATATGGTAAACTAATGATATGAATTTGAAATCAAGGGAGCATAAATGATGACTAAACTGAAATATATAATTCCAACAATAATTGCAGTAGCTATTGTAATTATTTCTACCATTTCAATCATCCAATTTATTAATCGTAAACGCTATAATCCCGTTAAAGTACTTAATGAAGTAAAATCATATTTTATGAATGTCAAAGGCTCATATATCGTTTATGAACCATTCGTTCATCCTGAAACTGATAAATACCGTTTAGTTTATCAAGGTGGAATTACAACTATTAAAAATGGTCAAAATATTCATTATGATTTTTATGCAGATGCATATACTGGTGAAGTCATTAACATTGTAGAGCGTTAATACGAATTTTATCCATATTTGATTTGGATCGTAAAACTTAAAAATGAGCCACGCCCTAATTAGTAAGATAGGATGTGGCTCAATTTTTTATTCTTGAAAATTTGTTTAGTAATACATCTTTTTTTAGTTATTATCAACTAATGTTTCACGTAAAATATATGCATCTATGTTTTCACCATCATCGCTGTATTTTACAGCAAAGTAGTTTTCATCATGATAAAACAAGAACCAATATTGTTGCTGAATAAAATATGGTATCATGCGTTCCTTTTCACGAATCGATTGCATAGGATAATCATCATATGCTGTTACCCATAGAGGATTTTTATGTGCAGTAGTCGGGAATATATCACCCATATGAACTGCTTTATCTCCTTGACTTTCAATCGTAATGATTGTGTGGCCAAAGCTATGACCTCCACTATGTTGCATCTTGATACCCGGAACCGGTTCAAAATGTTTTTCGAATAAAATCAACTTGTTACTATAATCGCCTTTATTCTTATCCCAGTAAGTTGATTTACTTCTTATATTAGGTGCAATAAACTCATGCCACTCATCTTGTTGCACAACATGAATCGCATTTTCAAAAATTGCATGTCCCGCTTGATCAGTCAAACCGGCAGCATGATCAAAATGCATATGTGTCATTAGTACATAATCAATATCCTTTGGCGTTAAATTATAATTTGCCAAATCAGCAGTTATATGACTTTCTTCATCTACACCAAAATTACGTAATTGCTTTTCAGATAATTTACCATTACCAATACCCGCATCTATAATCAAATTATATTGAGCCGTTTGAATCAAAATTGGATGTGTCGGTAAATTGATTTGATTTCGTTCATTTGCATTGTATTGCTTTGACCACAACGGCTTCGGAACAACACCAAACATTGCACCGCCATCCATTTTTGTATTGCCACCATTTAGATAATGAATAGATATATCCCCGATTTTCATAACATCACCTATTCTTTCTGTATTCGTTATTACAATTAGCATGTGTTTATTACATCATATCACTATTCATAAATGCGAACAAAAACGAAACGCCCCACACTAATACACTTCCAACTACTTATAAAGATTAATGCAATCATATTATAAGTAAATGCATCATAACCATCGGACTGTAATTTTAAATTAATAATTAAAATTTCCAAGTAAAATGCAAGCTTTATTCTTTCAAATCAAAGGTATTTAGTATAACATTGTTCATAGGCGCATTGTCTCCTTTAGTTTGGGTTTGGTCACTTTAAATTATAGAGGCAATAGCGCTTTTTTGTATTAAAAAAACAGGAAGTTCCACCTTTCCACCATATAAGATGAAGAAC
>OKOF01000230.1_pt1 | contig 14044 bp, 10 predicted proteins | sample 1614051 | NCBI WGS metagenome assembly OKOF01 (sample SAMN04436902, study PRJEB24849) | human gut metagenome | biome: human gut; feature: NICU; material: stool | host: Homo sapiens | place: USA: Saint Louis, MO | collected 2012-03-21
TTTGAAGTCACGTTTAAAACCATATCTATCATTACGGTATGCATATCTTTTAAAACCTATTCTTTTGTTATTAGGACATATAAATTCATCATTAAGTTCGTCATATTTCCAGTTTTGAGTGTTAAAAATGTCACTTTTAAACTTTCTCGTTTTATCTTTAATAAACATACCATACGTAATAAGTGGCGTTTTATTAAAATCATCTATAATAGCCATATAGTTTTGCTCACTACCATAACCTGCATCAGCTACAATATACTCCGGTAAATAACCGAAGGTATTTTGAATCATTGTTAAAAATGGAATTAAAGTTCTAGTATCTGTCGGGTTTTGAAATAGGTCATAGGATAAAACAAATTGAGAATTTGTCGCTATTTGTAAATTGTATCCTGGCTTAAGTTGGCCATTTTTCATATGGTCTTCCTTCATTCTCATAAAAGTTGCATCATGATCAGTTTTAGAAAAGCTATTTCTATCTTTAAGAATCGATTTTTGTTCTTCATATTTACTTTTTCTTTCGGAATAATCATCAAATTTCTTTTTGAACTTCTTAATCTCAGTTCTTTTTTTACGGGTCTGTTTTCTAATTTGAGTACAATCTTCGTTCTGAATAGAATGATTTAAATCTTCGATTTCTTTATCTAAATGACTACCAATTAAATCTATTTCTTCTATTGTTAAATCGCTATCTCCATCTTCTTTTATCTCTGGTATTATTTTTTCTTCAACTAAGTCACGATATAATGCTTTTGAATTTTCGTTCAATTTCGATTCGTGATTTTGAATACTTTTCTTCCACACAAATGTATACCTATTGGCATTAGCTTCTACTTTTGTACCATCAATAAAAATTGAATTATCATCAATAAGATTTTGCTTTAAACATTGACTATGAAACTGAATAAATAAAGATTCAATTAATGCATCAGTATTAGGATTTACTCTAAAACGATTAATAGTTTTATAAGAAGGTGTTTGATTTTGAGCTAACCACATCATTCGAATACTGTCATGAAGTAATTTCTCTATTCTACGACCAGAAAATACAGATTGAGTGTATGCATATAAGATAATTTTTAACATCATTTTTGGATGATAGGATGTTGCGCCACGATGATGTCTGAATTCATCGAATTCGCTATCAGGTATCGTTTCAACAATTTCATTAACATATCGTGAAATATCATTTTGAGGAATTCTAACAGAAGTTTCTATTGGTAGTGTAAGTTGGGTCATGTTATAATTTTTATACATAAGGCACCTCGTTAATTTAGTTTAGTGGTATTTATTAAATTATACGAAAGTGTCTTATTTTTTTAAAGTATTTCAAAGTAAAATTACATGTTAATACGTAGTATTAATGGCGAGACTCCTGAGGGAGCAGTGCCAGTCGAAGACCAAGGCTGAGACGGCACCCTAGGAAAGCGAAGCCATTCAATACGAAGTATTGTATAAATAGAGAACAGCAGTAAGATATTTTCTAATTGAAAATTATCTTACTGCTGTTTTTTTAGGGATTTATGTCCCAGACTCTTACTTACTAAACTATATATTAATTACTAATTTCCCAATCATTGATTGTTTTTCTAACAATTGATGTGCTTGATATAAGTTTTCAGGTGATAAACCTTCAAAAACTTGTGTCGTTGTTGGTTGATAATGTCCTGATTCTATATTTTTCGTAATATCTTCTAAATACTCATGTTGTTTAATCATATCAGGCGTTCGATGAATTGGACGCGCAAACATAAATTCATGTGTAAATGTTATACTTTTTAATTTTAATGCATTTAAATCTTGATCTTCATTAAAAGCTACGATAGTTGTAATATGCCCTAATGGTTTTATCAGTTCAATCATAGTATTGTAATACAAGTCTGTATTATAGGTGCAAAACATATAATCTACTAATGGGATGTTTTGTTCTTTAAACTGACGCACTAAATCCTCTTTATGATTCAATACGATATCTGCGCCCATCTTTTCACACCACTCTGTTGTTTCTTGTCGCGATGCTGTTGTAATGACAGTTAAACCATACCGTTTAGCAATTTGAGTGGCAATACTTCCTACACCCCCTGCGCCATTAATGATTAACACGGATTTACCTATATTTTCAGAAGGATTATGTGAAATTTTAAATGTATCAAAAAACGTTTCATATGCCGTAATACCAGTTAGCGGTAGACTAACCGCTTCATTAGCGCTTATGTTGTGTGGCGCTTTTGCAACTATAGCTTCTGACACCAATTGATATGTCGCATTTGATCCTTTTCTATTTGGCGATCCAGCATAAAATACAACGTCACCCGGACTAAATAATGTAACGTCTGGTCCGATAGCTTCAACAGTACCAATAGCGTCAAACCCAAGTACACGAGGTGCTTGAGTGACTTCCATTTGTCGTTGTTTTGTATCTACAGGATTTACACTAATGCTATTTACTTTGACTAAGATATCATCGTTTTCTGGCGTTGGCTTTCTTTGTTCGTATACTTTAAATAAATTTCCTTCTTCCAATTTAAAGGGCTTTTCAAATCCTATCATTTTCATATCGTTTCACCTCATTTATGAACTTATTTCTTATTATACAAAATAGAAGCCATGTGTGCTTATGTCGCAGCATCATGACTCCTTTTTCATTTGAATATATAAATAATTACAGACGACTTTCGTATTACATTTTAGACTTATTTCTACCATGTTACAGAACAAATTTGCTTTAGCTAAGAAAGTTATTAAATTTTGGTCAATTAACAAAGTTGATTTGTAAAAACGTATACTTTATTATTCCGTTACTTTAATAACTTGTTTACCAAAGTTATCGCCCGTAAATAAATTTTTAAATGCACGTGGCGCATTTTCAAAACCATCTTCAATGGTTACTTGTGACTGAATTTTACCTTCTTGAACCCATGTTGCGAGCTGTTCACTAGCTTCTTTAAAAGCATTAGCAAATTCACTTACTAAGAAACCTCTCATCATTACTTGCTTCTTAATAAGCGTACCTTGAATACGTGGTCCGATATCTGCTTCAGGATGATTATATGACGAAATTGCGCCACATACTGGTACACGTGCAAAACGATTTAAATGCTTAAATACTTCATCACCGACTGTACCGCCAACATTTTCAAAATAAACATCAACGCCATCTGGTACTGCTTGCGCTAATTCTTTTGCAAAATCTGCTTTCTTATAATCGATACCAGCGTCAAAGCCCAGTGTCTCTGTTAAATAATTTACTTTTTTGTCGCCACCCGCAATACCTACAACACGGCAACCTTTAATCTTAGCAATTTGACCTACAACTGAACCTACAGCGCCAGATGCAGCTGAAACCACAACAGTATCACCGTCTTTAGGTTGTCCAATATCAAGCAGACCATGATATGCCGTTTGTCCTGGCATTCCTAAAACACTTAAATATAAATCAAGTGGTACATCTGTAGTTGGAACTTTAGTAATTTGATCCGCTTGGACATGATTAATGATTCGCCAAGGCAACATACCTACAACGACATCTCCTTTTTTATAATCTGCGAGTGTCGAATCAATTACTTTTGCAACGACATGGCTAACAATCGGTTTACCAATTTCAAAAGGCTGTACATACGAATCTGCCTTAGTCATACGTCCTCTCATATATGGATCCACTGAAATGTATAGCGTTTGTACAAGTACACCATCGCTCTCAAGTTTAGGAGTGTCAATATCTTCAATTTTGAATGTATCCTCTTGTGGCATACCTTCAGGAATTTTATTAAATAGAATTTGCTTGTTTTGCATCATTAATCACCTTTCCATATTTAGAAACTTATCTTTATTTTTTATTTAAATTTAAGTTTAAAAAGCGTAATCGTGATGCTAGAGTATTCTTAGTTGTCAGCTTTTGACTTAAACATTGGTTCATATAACTTCATCCACATTATATTTCCTACATTTATGAATTTAAAATATTTCGGCTTATAAGCGTATATTCTTTACTCATATTCTAACTAAATGGTAACTGGTATTATTTTTTCCATAAAAAGTCAATTAGCTCATTCGCAACGTTTTCGTTTTCATGTAGCTGGCTATGTTGTGCTGACTCACCTTCATATTTAGATTCTCGATAACTTTTTGGACTATTTCCCAGTAAATATTTTAATGATTTCGAAGAACTATTAGACACTCTGCCGTCTGAATGTGTACCATCTTTCAAATCTCCATAAATATTTAGCACTTCGATACCTTTACCTTTATAAATATCTTTTAGCACGCGTAATTGCTGATAAGGTTGATTCATTCGACTTGGTTTACCATCTTTATCAACTGTAATTTCATTGACATCTTCATTCATATTTAAGACGCCGTTAAATGTACCCGCAATATTCACTTGCTTGTTTAACTGTGGTAATGATTTGTCGTTACCATATGTCATCATATATTGTGCAAATGTTAAGTTTCCCATTGAGTGACCGACAAAGTTGAATTTATCGAAATTGTATTCTGATTGAAGCTTAGTCAGTACATTTTTAAACCACGCAGCATTCTTATCCAAATAGCCTTGTCTGTTATTTTCAAGTTCAATTTTCACAATAGGATTCACTGCATCTTTACTTAGTTTCCCTTTAAATGTCACTGCACCATCCTTTGAAACGTAAGCAGTGATGATATCTTTAGTTACCCCTCTTTTTTCTGCTTGCTTCACCATAAATTTTTCAGAGTTGGCACTACCACCAAATCCATGTAAGAACAATGTCGGAATTGGCTTTTTAACAAATTGCTGTTGTTGTATTTTAAATGTTTGTGCCTGTCGTTGACTAAACACAACCGTAATAATAGTGCCTATAATAATAGCGACCGCTAACAATGTCGTACTAATTACAAAAATTTTCTTCACACTTTTAACTCCCATTCATGTCTTTTATTTAAGTATAAAGGATGTGATTAAAAATGTCCTTTAGTTGATTTTGAATACATCATTAACTTTTAAGATGACTTTGGAGAATTGTCCGTTAAAGTTTATAAATTGATTGCTTAATTAGCTTTCAATGATGTGTTTCCTATTGATTAATATAAAAATATGTATATGCATATTTAGTTTCTCTCTTTTTATAAACAAAGACCTACCAGCACACGACTGATAGGCCTTTTAATATCTTTTATTATTTAATTTCTTTTGTTTCGGCTAACTCTTTGTACCAATAAGCACTTTTCTTAGGATAGCGTTCTTGAGTCTCAAAATCGACATAGAATAAACCATATCGTTTTTCATAACCATTTGACCAAGAGAACACATCCATTAATGACCAAATAAAGTAACCTTTAACATTTGCACCATCTTTAATAGCATCTGCAATAACGTTTAAATGTTGTCTTACATAATCAATACGTGCATCATCATGAACTGTTTTTTCAGATTCAATAAATTCATCTTTATATCCTAAACCATTTTCAGTAATATAAATCTTATGATAGTTAGGATAATCTTTAACAACACGCATGATTTGATCATATAAACCTTGAGGATAGATCATCCAGTCCCAGTCTGTGCGAGGTACGTCGACATCAAATTCACGTTGTCCGACACCTTTAAGTTGGTATTTAGAACCGCCTTTATCACCTGTCGCATTATGAGTGATTTCAGATTCTCCATCGTAACCTCTCATCCAGTCACTCATGTAGTAATTGATACCTAAGAAGTCGTTTAAATCTTTGGCTGCATCTAAAATGGCATAATCTTCATCTGTAATGTTTAATTTACCGCCATTAACAGATAAGATATGTTGCACACCTTCCATCGTTTCACGAGAATACTTACCTAAATATGTTGCATCTAAGATGAATTTGTTATGGATGATATCTTCTAATTCTGCTGCACGAACATCTTCAGGATTTGATGGATCGAACGGATATTTTGTTGGCAATGCGTGTACAACACCAATTTCTCCTTGATAGCCGCCATCTTTAAATAATTTTACTGCTCTTGCATGAGCAACCATCATATTATGATGAGATTGGAAAACTTTTTCAAAATCATATTTAATACCTGGAGGGAATTTACCTACTAAATATTGGCCATCACCAATTGGTCCAATTTCATTGAATGTAGTCCAATATTTTACTTCTGGGAATTCTTTAAAACAATATTCAGCATAATCTACAAAGTAGTCAATCGTTTTACGATTTAGAAAATCGCCATCTTTGTGTAACACTTCTGGTGTATCAAAATGATGCAATGTTACAAATGGTTCAACATGGCGTTTATGACACTCTGCAAATAACTTATGGTAATACTCAACACCTTTAGGGTTAACTTCGCCATATCCATTTGGGAAGATACGAGACCATGCAATTGAAATACGGATACCATTAACACCGAATTTTTCACTTAATTCTAAATCCACTGGATATCTGTTATAAAAATCACTCGCTGGTTCTGCAGTGTACCAATAGTTTTCTTCTAAATACGTATCCCATGCTACGCGACCTTTACCATCCGTATTTGTCGCACCTTCTGCTTGATACGCTGCTGTTGCTCCACCAAAAATAAAATCTTCAGGTAATGTTTTAGTCATATGAAAAACTCCTATTCTTAATTTTCAAATTGTTGTTGAACGAAATCAAGGGCTGCTTGGCCATCTCGTGTCAATTTGATATATTCAGCACCTTGAGTCTTCGCTAATTTAATACCTAATCTATCTGTATCTTGCTTAATATCTTCATAGTTAGACGCAACTTGTGGCGCTAAAATGATTAATTGGTACTCTTTCATAATGTCCATATGTGTGCCATATCCGCCAGCTGCCGCTTTCACTGGCACATGATATTCTTCAGCTGCTTTATTAAGTGCGTTGGCTAATAATCCACTTGTACCACCACCGGCACAAAGTACTAAGACATTTGTTTGTTCTGTGATATTTGAAGCTTTAGCTGCATCGTCTGATACACCACTTGCCGCTAAAATTGAATCAGCTTTTTTCGTATCAAAGTTTGCTGCAACTTTTTCTTTTAAATCTGAATTACTTTCTTTACGTCCTTCTTCTTCATCAAGAATTTCACTATCATAAACTTTTAGGAATGGGTAGTAAATAATAATATCTACAACAATTAAAGTAATCGCTAGTACGAATGACCATAAACCAAATCCAGTACCCATGATGATTCCGAGTGGACCTGGTGTTGTCCATGGTAAGTTCACACTAAAACTGTTCATTCCTAACACTTCAACGAAAAGTTTAAATATCCATACGTTCACAATTGGCGCTAATACAAATGGAATAAAGAACACAGGATTCAATACTAGTGGTGCCCCGAATAAAATCGGCTCGTTTACACCAAAGAATGTTGGTACAACAGATGCACGTCCAATCGCTTTGTTTCGTTTAGATTTCGTCATCCACATAAACATAAATGGCACGACCAATGTTGCACCCGTACCACCAAATGTAACGATAAACATTTGTGTACCTGATGTAATAATTTTATCTGCGTGTTCACCAGCTTGAAGCAACTTGAAGTTCGCTTCGATATTCGCATATGTAATGGCTGCAATTGCTGGTTCTACTATTGATGGACCATGAATTCCTACAAACCAGAATAATGCAAAGGCACCAAAGATAATTGTGACACCTATCCATCCATCTGCTGCTGTAAATAATGGTTCGAATAATTTTAAAATACCTTCCGCTACATTTGATTTGAAGCTGTTGCGAATGACTAAATCTAATGCATAAAGAATGATGATTACCGCTGAAAATGGAATTAAGTCCTTAAATACTTGTGAAATATTCGGCGGTACTTCTTTCGGCATTTTAATTGTAATATTGCGCTTCACACAGAAGTTATAAACAATAACAGTTACAAATGCTGATAAGAATGCTGTTAATAAACCTTTAGTTCCCATAAATGCACTTAAGAATCCACCATCTTTGGCTGGATCAGAAGCTAAGAACAAGAATCCACACATCGCTGCTAGCATTGTAGAAATAAAGTTAATTTGATTTGTACTTTCTAGCTTACGGTTAAATGAATCTGTTAAAGATTTCGCTGTCGTTCCTGCTACTAAAAATGCTACAAGCCCCATCGTATAGTTATATGGTTTCATTAAAATGGCTTCCATGCCTTTATCCCATTTAAAACCAAATATATTTGGCACGTATGCAATTAATAGAAAGATACTTGAGAATAAGATGACAGGCATTGCAGAAATAAATCCATCACGGATGGCTCTTAAATATATGTTACGTGATAATTTCTCGAAAAATGGCTTCCCTTTTTCAATTTGTGCGATCAATTTTTGCATCATTGTCATCACCCTCTTTTATAAAATTCTAATAAATGCTTCATTAAATCTTTCAGTAAAATTGTTGTCATTAAATGGTCTTGACCATGCATCATCGTTACACTGTATGCAATATCATCACCTTGCGCTTCTTTAGCCAACAGGCTTGTTTGTGCTCTATGCGCTTCCGCAATGCAATTGTTTCCTTCTTCAATCAGTGCATCTGCTTTTGCAAAATCTCCAGCTTGAGCTGCTGTTAATGCTTCTAAAAACTTAGAACGTGCATCCCCTGCAAATGCAACAATTTCAAAACCTAATAATTGGACTTCTTCTCTATTCATAGCATTAATCCCCTTTTAAACTTATTTTCTTTGTTTCCAAGATGTCGCAGTATCTTTTAATACTTTATTTAAGTCATCGATATTTTTGAAACCAGTTGTACGTAACCATTCACGAGCAGCATCTTCACCTTGTTCAATGTATACTTGAACAGCACCAGACCATGTAGCACGGCCACAAAGTACACCGTTGAATTTAGCACCAGCTTCGTGAGCAAATTTTAAAGTTTCTTGGAATAATTCCGCAGAAACACCAGCACTTAAGTAAATGTATGGTAAATGAGTTGATGCATCTTGATCTTTAAAGTGTTGTGCTGCTTCTTCTTTCGTATAAACCACTTCACCTTCTGCAAATCCTTCTACATATTTCATGTTTACAGGTACTTCAACTTTTAAGACATCAACATTAAAGCGTGATTCTGAGAATAATTTCATTGCTTCGTTTACTTTTCTAGGTTTAACTTTTGCGAATTCAACGCTACCATTATCAGGAATATTATCGTCATAAGTTAATACTTCTAAGAAGAATGGAATGTCTTCAGCTACACATTCTGAACCGATTCTTTCGATATATGCTTTCTTTTGAATATTGATTTCTTCTGCATCGTCTACATCATAGTAAAGTAAGAATTTAACAGCATTTGCACCTTGTTCTTTTAAACGTTTTGCAGACCACTCTACTAAACAGTCAGGTAAACGACCTTTAGCGTTTACGTCATATCCAGTTTTTTCATAAGCAAGTAATAATCCACAATCTTTGTTACGTGCATCAGAAGCTGGTAAACCGTATTCAGGATCTAATAAAATTGAAGATGCATATTGCGTTAATTCTTCCGCAACTAATACTTTTAATTGTTCAATTTGAGCTACAGTTGGTTCTTCAGTTTGATGTTTTGCCATCATGCGTTTTAAAGCACCACGTTGGTCAAATGCTAATGCAGAAATGATACCTTCGTTATTACTTAATTGTTCAATTGATGCGATTTTTTGATTAGATTTTGACATTATTTACACCTCTAAAACTTCAATTTGATTGAATAAATCATCATAATTATTTAAATTGACATATCCTGTTTGTGCTTCTTGCGCATTCAGCATGCCTAATGTATTAGCTTTTTTAAGTAAATCATGATCATTTTCATGATTGATAATTGCTGAAGTAATTCCAGCAACTGTAGAATCACCTGAACCAACCGGATTTAATACGCTTATTTTCGGAATATTCACTCTATAGAATGTGTGATTGTGCTTAGCGAACGCACCTTGTGCACCTAAAGACACAATAATCCACTCAATTCCTTCGAATAAGGGTTGTGAAACTGCTTGTTTCAAACTTTCTAAACTTTCATCAAGTGGCTGGTTAAGCAACTGATATAATTCAGAAATGTTTGGTTTAATGACTGTTGGTTTGTATGGATTTTCCAATACTGTTTGTAAAGTTGCACCCGAGCAGTCTAATATCACAGGCACACCTTTGTTTTGGCATCGTTCAATGATTTGTGCATAATAATCTTGATTTAATCCTTTTGGTAAGCTACCTGAAATAGCAACTGCTTCAACTTTTTCTAGTAATTGCTCAAAATGTTTAATAAATCCTGCAGCCTCTTGATTATCAATCTCCGGTCCCTGCTCTAAAATTTCTGTTTGTTGTCCTTCATGTAAAATTGCAATGCAGTTTCGTGTTTCACCCTTAATGTTATAAAATGCATGCTTGATGCCGGCATGATCTAATTTTTTAGCAATAAATTGACCTAATTCACCGCCAATAAAACCACTCGCAAGGACTGGCTCACCTACTTGCGCAAGTACTCTTGTTACATTTAAACCTTTACCACCAGCTGTTTTACTCACTTCTTGAACACGATTAACATCATCTAATTTCAATGCTGTTAATGGGTATGAAATATCAACGGATGGATTTAATGTTAAAGTTAAAATCATATGTGTCGTCCCTTAATCGTGGTATTCGCCTCTGTCCCATTTTTCTAAGAATTCATCAAAGAAATGTGGATCAGCTTGATCTGCATTGCTTGTTTCTAAATGTTTAATTTTAGCGATTAATTTTTTGTTCTCTTCAGTTGGTTTATATTCAGCATTAATAAATGCATCGATAATATCGCACATTAATAACTCACCAATAATACGTCCACCAAAGCCAATGACGTTCGCATTTAATTCTTCTTTAGCATATAACGCTGATGTCATATCACGTACTAGTGCTGAACGAACGCCAGGTACTTTATTTACAGCATTGTTAATACCAACACCTGTTCCACAAATGCAAACACCTAAGTCTGCATTACCGCTAACAACTTGTTCTCCAACTTTTTTACCAAAAATTGGATAATGTGTTCTTGTGAAATCGTATGTTCCTACGTCAATGACTTCATGTCCTTTTGATTTTAAAAATTCAGATACACGCATTTTTGTATCTGTAACAATATGGTCGCATCCTAATGCAATCTTCATAGTAATTTTTCCTCCTTAGCACATTTTATTAAGCATATCTACGCGGATTTGGTGTCTACCACCATCGTATTTACCTTCAACAAAACCTTTAACGACATTTTTCGCTAATGTGTCTCCAACAATTTCAGATCCCATAGTGATCATTCTTGAATTGTTATGGCCTCTAGTCATATATCCAGAGCGTTCATCTGATACTTCAGCAGCAATCATGCCTTTGATTTTTGTAGCAACCATAAAGCTACCTGCACCAAATGCATCGATAACAATACCTAAGTTACCTTCTTGACTTTGAACATCTTTTGCTACAGCCAAAGTTGCATCAACAAAGTCAACTTCCTGTCCTTCTGTTACGTCAACAACATCATATTTATTGTCTAATAAGTATGATTTGATGACTTCTTTTAATCGTTTGCCAGCTTCATCTGAACCAATAATAATCGCCATAATAAGACTCCTTTTTACTTTAATTTTGAAATACCTTTCTTAAAATATGACATGTTTATTTGTAGGTTATGAAAATCTTGAGAAAAGGCTTTCAATTTGATTACGTTTAAATTATAAACATAAACAAACAATAAATCAACACAATATGTTTATGATTTGTTTGTTTATGACATATTTTCAAACAATAAGTGAACATTCATATTGTGGTATTGTTTTAATTAGGTATTCGTCTGAAATTGTAGTAAAACTTTGTCGAGGTTCCCGTTTACATAAATTTGCATAAAAAATAGCCCATAAAATGAATGCAAATTCACATTCACTTATGAGCATATAGATACATATTTTAACAATGCAGTTATATTTTTAATTTAGTCGACTACTTCAATATATGTTTTAATCGTTTCTACTTTTTCTTCATCTTCATAATCCATAACCACTGCAGTCAATTCGTTTAACTGACAAAATGATGTAAAATCTTCTTTGCCAACTTTCGTATGATCGATTAACAAGTATTTTTCAATTGAATTACTGAGTGCCAGTTGTTGCGTATAGGCTTCATCTAATGTAGATGTCATCACAGCACCTTTATTTACTGCGTTACTACTAAAGAACATCTTGCTAAATCTTAGTTTTTCCAACATAGCATTCGCCATTTCACCTACAAATGCTTCTGTAATATGGCGCATTTCACCACCAATTAAATACACACGAAAATGTGCTGTTTGTTTTTCCAACAAAATTTTATACACCGGCAAACAATTCGTAATAATTGTGAGCGTATGATGATTGACTTCTTCTGCTAATAGTTCCACTGTTGTTCCTGGTCCGAAAAACAAAGTATCCCCATCTTCAATTAATGATGCAGCTTTTCTAGCTATAAATCGTTTTTCTGCAATTTGACGGGTATGTTTTTCTTTATGCGAGATTTCTTTATATTGAAAGGTTGAATTACTGCGTGCACCACCATGAATCTTCGTTAAAATCCCTTTGTTTTCCAACTCAATTAAATCTCTTCGAACTGTCATATCAGACACATTTAAACCTTCGACGATTTCATTCGTTCTTATCGTGCCCTTTTTATTCACTAGTTTAGCAATTTCGTCCAAACGTTCATGTTTATTCAATGTAAAATTGCCTCCTTTATTTAGGCGATGGGTCATTATCCTTTATGTTTAGACATCCATTTTAATATACATGCTTATTCTATAATAAAAATTGCGTAAAAACTAATATAATTTAACTGTTCGATTATATGTATAATTCATTTTTAAAAAGAACTGTTTAAACTGCGCTTTTGATAATCGTAAAATGAATATACTATAATAAAAGCAAAAGACGTTATAAATCATTCATTATTTTGATGGGGTGTTTAACTTGAAACATGATTTAGAGACACTAAAACATATTATAGATAGTTCGAATCGTATTACATTTTTTACAGGTGCTGGTGTATCTGTCGCAAGTGGTGTTCCAGATTTCCGTTCAATGGGTGGCTTATTTGATGAAATTTCAAAAGATGGGCTTTCGCCAGAATACTTGTTAAGCCGTGATTATTTAGAAGATGATCCTGAAGGTTTTATCAATTTCTGCCATAAGCGTTTACTATTTGTCGATACGAAGCCTAATATCGTTCATGATTGGATTGCAAAATTAGAACATAATCAAAAATCATTAGGTGTCATCACGCAAAATATCGATGGTTTGCACTCAGATGCTGGAAGTCAACATGTTGATGAATTACATGGCACGTTAAATCGTTTTTATTGTAATGCATGTCATAAATCTTATATGAAGTCAGATGTTATTGATAGAACTTTGAAACATTGTGATAATTGTGGTGGTGCCATTCGACCGGACATCGTATTATATGGTGAAATGTTAGATCAACCTACCATTATACGGGCATTAAATAAAATTGAACATGCTGACACCCTTGTTGTACTTGGTTCGTCACTCATTGTACAACCTGCCGCAGGATTAATATCAAATTTTAAAGGCGACAATTTAATTATTATCAATAAAGATCGAACACCTTATGATAACGACGCTACTTTGGTCATACATGACGACATGGTTTCCGTTGTAAAATCATTAATGACAGAGTAATCAGTACGTAAAAAGCATTTCCCGAGTAACAGGGAAATGCTTTTAATTTTGAAGTTGCGTATTCATTTTTTGAGCTTGGAATTCGGAGTTTGGTTTTCGGAATTCGACGTTTGGAATTCCAAATTAAAATGAGTGAGAAATTTTATTTATTGCGTGCTTAACGATTTGGTTTTGTAGCGATTTTTATTTGATGATTTGTGTTTTATTTGATGTTGGGATGCTACTTTTAATGGTTTGTCATTTGTTAGATTAAAAAATCAGATATCTTCGTTATCAAATTCCAATATTAAATCATTATATTTTTCAGAATATCTTGCATAATCTTCATTATTATTAAAAGCTAACCATAGACCTCTATCATCATATAAATGATATATTAAGTTTTTAGTATTGTTAATTATATATATTTCAGAATAAT
>OKOF01000231.1_pt1 | contig 13878 bp, 10 predicted proteins | sample 1614051 | NCBI WGS metagenome assembly OKOF01 (sample SAMN04436902, study PRJEB24849) | human gut metagenome | biome: human gut; feature: NICU; material: stool | host: Homo sapiens | place: USA: Saint Louis, MO | collected 2012-03-21
GCTTTTACAATTTCCACTTCTTGTTCATTTGAGATGTTGCCTTTTACTTTACCAATTGCAGTGACTAACATTAATAATGTGGCCAACTGAGTGGTAAAGGCTTTTGTTGATGCCACACCGACTTCAACGCCTGCACGAGTCATGAAGGCAAGATCCGATTCACGCACTAAAGATGAACTTGATACGTTACAGATCGTTAAGGCTGCCATGTAACCTTTTTCTTTTGCAAGACGAAGTGCGGCAAGGGTATCCGCTGTTTCACCTGATTGAGAGATAGTGACTAACAAGCTATTTGGGCGAGTCACAAATTTGCGATAGCGGAATTCAGATGCGATTTCAACATCACAGCTCACGCCAGCAAGTGCTTCAAACCAGTAACGAGCGGTCATTCCTGCATTATATGAGGTACCACAAGCCACGATTTGAATGTGTTCAACTTTTTCTAAAATTTCAGCTGCGCCATTACCAATAGCATCCACGATCACGTTATTATGAAGAATACGACCTTCCATTGTGTTGATTAATGCATTTGGTTGCTCATAAATTTCTTTTTGCATGAAATGGCGGAATTTGCCTTTTTCTGCTGCGTCATTTTCAAGGTTAGATTCGTGCACTTCACGTTCTACTTTCTGACCATTTGCATCATAAATATCCACGGTACGACGTGTGATTTCTGCGATATCGCCTTCCTCTAAATAGATGAAACGACGAGTTACGCTTAATAACGCGAGTTGGTCAGATGCAAGGAAGTTTTCGCCGATCCCTAAACCAATCACCAATGGGCTACCTGAACGAGCAGCAACTAAATGTTCTGGATGCTCACGATCTAATACCACCATACCGTATGCGCCAGTAAGTTGTTTTACCGTTTTTTGGACAGCTTCAAGAAGAGTTGAGGATGTACGCATCTCCCAATTAACAAGGTGAGCGATCACTTCGGTATCGGTTTGAGAATTGAATACATAGCCACGTGATTTTAGTAATTCACGTAATTCTTCGTGGTTTTCGATAATGCCGTTATGGACGACAGCAAAGTTACCTGAAGTATGCGGATGAGCATTAGCCTCAGACGGTTCACCATGAGTTGCCCAACGCGTGTGAGCGATCCCTGTACCACCGATTAATGGTTTTACCGCAACTGCTTCATCAAGGGCTTTTACTTTACCCAAGCAGCGCACGCGGTGTAATTCATGGTTTGGATCCACAACAGCCACACCTGCAGAATCATAACCACGATACTCTAAGCGGTGTAAACCGTTAATTAAAATTTCTGCTACATCACGTTGTGCTACCGCACCAACAATACCACACATAGTTTTTCCTTATTTACTAAAATTAAAAGTCTTGTTTTTCTGACCGCACTTTATGCTACGTCTACACAAATTACTTCTACGCCTTGCGCCATTATGGCGTCTTTGTCAGCCTGAGATAATTTGTTATCGGTAATCAGCACATCAATTTGCTGCCAGGTTAATTCCACATTTGGCATTTTTCTGCCAATTTTTTGTGATTCCACCATCACAATCACTTCACGAGACACTTCAGCCATCACTTGGCTTAAGCGAACCAATTCATTAAATGTCGTTGTACCACGTTCTAAATCAATGCCATCGGCACCAATAAATAATTGGTCAAAATCATAAGAACGTAGAACTTGCTCGGCAATATTGCCTTGGAAGGATTCGGAACGTGTGTCCCAAGTGCCTCCCGTCATTAAGAGCGTCGGTTCATTTTCGAGTGAACGTAATGCGGTGGCCACCGAAAGCGAATTCGTCATCACAACCAAGCCTTGCTTGCGATTAAGTTGTTTAATCAAGGCGGCGGTTGTGCTGCCACTATCCACAATAATGCGATTGTGATCACGAATACGTTCTGCGGCAGCCTTTGCTAAGACTAGCTTTCGTTGCGAAAGTTCATCATCTTGTTCTTCTTCGATGATTTCTTGTGGCATTAAAATGGCACCACCGTATTTACGAAGAAGGAAACCATTACTTTCTAATGCAGTGAGATCTTTTCGAATCGTCACTTCAGAGGTGTCAAATAACTGTACTAGCTGTTCTACACTGACTTCACCTTGTTCCTGCAGAAGTTGCATGATGGCATGTCTGCGTTGTTGGGTATTTCGGTGTTGAATGTTTCGTTTCATTATTTATATCCCGTAATAAGTTTCGGTTCGTAATTATATAAGCAAAATGATGATTGTAAAGCTAAAATTTAGGCAACAAAAAACCCTGACAAAGCAGGGTTCAATTAAAGTCCGTTTTAAGACAAATTATTTGATTGCGTCTTTTAATGCTTTACCAGATACGAATGCAGGAACTTTAGATGCCGCGATTTTGATTTCTGCACCAGTTTGTGGGTTACGTCCAGTACGTGCTGCACGTTTGTTTACTTTGAATGTACCGAAACCGATTAATTGAACAGGTTCACCTTTTTTAAGGCTACCAGTGATAGCAGCTAAAGTAGCTTCTAATGCAGCTTTAGCTTGTTTTTTATTTAATTCAGCAGCACTTGCAATTGCATCGATTAAATCTGTTTTGTTCATTAGACATTCACCTCCTGAGGTTTGATAATGATATGTTTATATCATTATGGTAAAACTTTAACACAAGCATTACATAAATCGCAATCATTTATGTGGCAAAAACGTTGAATTTAAGCCATTTCTATTCATTTTACGTAATTATTAGCTGTATATGTGTAATAATACACATTTTATTCAGATTTTTTATCGCGCTCCATTAAATCTTTTACGCATTCTTTTACTGAGATATTTTCAAATAATACTCTATATAATGCATTTGTAATTGGCATATCCACATTTTTTTCTTTAGCTAAATGATAAACGGATTTAGTTGTATAAATACCTTCAACAACCATATTCATTTCAGATAATGCTTGATCCATCGATTCACCTTGTCCAAGCTTATATCCTAATGTGAAATTTCGAGAATGTGTTGATGTGCAAGTAACGATTAAGTCACCGATACCACCTAAACCTAGAAATGTCATAGGATCGGCACCTAACTTTTCACCTAATCTGCTAATTTCCGCTAAGCCACGAGTCATTAATGCAGCTTTTGCATTATCACCGTAGCCAATTCCAGCTACGATACCACTTGCAACTGCGATGATATTTTTCAATGCACCACCAAGTTCAACACCAATCAAGTCATCATTCGTGTACACACGTAAATAATCATTCATAAATAAATCTTGTGTTAATTTACTTACACTTTTATCTTTTGATGATGCCGCAACTGTAGTTGGTTGCTTGACTACCACTTCTTCCGCATGACTTGGCCCTGACAACACGCCAATACCTGCATTATATTCAGGTGAAATAGAATCTTCAATCATTTCTGACACACGTTTAAACGTCCCATTTTCAATACCTTTAGCAACATGTATAAAAGTCTTTTTAGATGTCAGCTTATCATTAATTTGAGTAGCAACTTCTCGCATTGCTTTAGTAGGTAAAGCCATTAAGTAAATATCTGCATATTGAATTGCTTTGGTCATATCTGAAGTAGCGATAATGCTATCATCTAATTTCGCGTATTTTAAATACTTTTTATTTGTATGACATGTATTTAATTCATCAACAGCATCTTGATTTTTACCCCACATCAAAACATCATGTCCATTTTCTGCAAGAACATTGGCAAGGGCTGTTCCAAAACTTCCCATACCAAAAACGGTAATTTTAGTCATTGTTATCCCCCAATCGTTAATTTCTCTTTCGAGCTATAATATGAATTGGTGTACCTTCAAAACCAAAAGCGGCACGGATTTGATTCTCTAAATAGCGTTTATAAGAAAAATGCATTAATTCTACATCATTAACAAATACAACAAATGTCGGTGGCTCTATAGCAACTTGTGTTGCATAAAAGACATTCAAACGTCTACCTTTGTCTGTTGGTGTAGGGTTCATGGAAATTGCATCAGTAACAACTTCATTTAAAGTTGAACTTTGTACACGTTTTTTATGGTTTTCACTTGCTTCATTAATGTAAGGGAATAATGTACGTAATCTTGTGCGTTCTTTAGCAGACACAAAAGCAATTTGTGCATAATCTAAAAATTGGAATTCTTTACGTACTTCATCCTCAAATTTCTTCATCGTTTTACTATCTTTTTCCACAGTATCCCATTTATTTACGACAATCACGACTGCTTTACCTTGTTCATGTGCATATCCTGCAACACGTTTATCTTGTTCAATAATGCCTTGTTCTGCATCAATGACCACTAAAACAACATTTGAACGTTCAATCGCTTTTAAGGCTCTTAACACTGAATATTTTTCAGTTGATTCATATACTTTACCTTTTTTTCGCATACCAGCAGTATCAATCAAAACATAATCTTGTCCATCATAACTATATTCAGTATCGATTGCATCTCTTGTTGTTCCTGCAACATTAGAGACAATGACACGATCTTCACCTAAAATAGCATTTACTAAACTTGATTTACCTACGTTTGGTCGTCCAATAATGGATAGTCGAATTGTATCTTCATCATAAGGATCTTCTTCCTCTTCACCAAAATGAGAAACAACTGCATCTAACAAGTCACCAAGACCTAAACCATGTGACCCTGATATCGGATACGGTTCACCAAATCCTAATGAATAGAAATCATACACGTCTGTACGCATTTCCATATTATCTACTTTGTTAACCGCTAATACGACCGGTTTTTTAGATTTGTATAAAATTTGAGCGACCATTTCATCGCTTTGTGTCAATCCTTCACGCACGTTAACCATAAAAATAATAACATCCGCTTCATCTATGGCGATTTCTGCCTGCGCTCTAATTTGTGTTTGGAATGGTGCATCACCAATTTCAATACCACCTGTATCAATAATATTGAAATCATGTGTTAACCACTCACCTGAAGAATAAATACGATCTCGTGTTACACCTGGCGTATCTTCAACAATCGAAACACGTTCTCCAACTATTCTATTAAAAATTGTAGATTTACCTACATTAGGCCTACCTACAATAGCTACTATAGGTTTAGTCATAAGCTAACTTCCTCTCTTTCTTATATCTTTTTAATAATATCACATGAGACTGTGTATTCAAAATGAGTTTATTACTGTAATGATAAAAATCAGCACTTAAAACTTTATCTTAAAAAACACTTAGTTAAATTTGTCCACGTTATCATTCCGGATATATTTTGTTACATAAAAATACTCCACATGCAATCATAAACATGTGGAGTTGACTATTAAATATTAAATTATAGTTTAAGATTTTTAAGTTTATCACCAATCATATCGCCAATTGTTGGATTATCTTCTTCTTCGCTTTCTAAGTACGCCTTAGTCGTAGAAGGATCGCTTTCAACAACATCTTCGTTTGGTAATGTTGCTTTAATAGATAGTGATACTCTTTCATTCTCTTCATCAATACCTAATATTTTAACATTTACTTGTTGACCAGGTTCTAATACTTCACCTGGCGTACCAATGTGTTTGTGTGCAATTTCAGAAATATGTACAAGTCCTTGTACACCTGATGCAATTTCAACAAATGCACCAAAGTTTGCCAATCTTACTACGACACCTTCAATGACATCATTTTCGTGGAATTGACCTTTAATATTTTCGAAAGGTGTTGGTAACGTATCTTTGATTGATAATGAAATACGTTCTGTATCTCTATCAATAGATTTAATTTTAACTTTAACATCTTGACCAATTGAAACTACTTCTTCTGGTGTTTGAACATGTTCGTGAGAAAGTTCAGATACATGCACTAAACCATCGACACCGCCAATGTCTATAAATGCACCAAATTGAGTTAAACGCGCTACTTTACCATCAATAACATCGCCTTCATTTAAAGATTGTAATAATTGATCTTTTTTAGCATCGTTTTCTTCTTGTTCAACTGCTTTACGGCTTAAAATGACTCTATTATTTTCAGGATCCAATTCTTCAACTTTAATACGAATTGTTTGTCCATCAAACACAGAGAAATCCTCAATGAAGTCTGTTGAAATTAGTGAAGCCGGAACAAAACCTCTTTGTCCTACATCAACAACCAAACCACCTTTAACTACTTCTGTTACTTTTGCTTCGATGATTTCATTATTATCTAATTTTTCTTGTAAATAACTATAAGACTTCTCAGTTTCAAGTTGTCTTCTAGATAAGATGTAAGCTCCAGTTTCATTTTCTTCATCAAACTCAACTTTAGTGACATATGCTTCAACTTCGTCGCCCTCTTTTACAACTTCACTTGGGCTATCAATATGATGCGTAGATAGTTGACTAATAGGAATAATCCCATTAAATTTACCACCGTTGATATGAACAACAACTTGCTTGTCTTCAACTTGTTGTACCTCGCCAGTGACTTTGTCACCTTCTTTAATATCGTTAATCATTGATTCATTGAATTCTTCAGTCATCTTGTTTGCCTCCTTATACACTACATATTTATAACATCTTATAAACTGACAGAATTGTCAAGAAATTCTACCTTTATTACATTTAGTAAATTAGTCGTATCCATAAATATGTCACTTAATCTCATTCTGTGTATTAGTTGGACATATATTTATTACAACCATATATTCAAACAAGTAATAAAGTCCGCTATGTTTATACATATTTTTTGTATAAAAATTAGCATAGCTCACTATTTTGTTTTATAAGTCTGTCATTTCATTGTTCTCTACAAGATATATTATAGTAAAATTTTATACTTTTATAAAACAAAAAGCCACGCAAATAAGCAACTTTTACATTTGAATAGTAAGAAGACCGTATATAGTGCATCTTTCTCGAATTATTACATAGGTCATTTTTTGTGACTAAAACAGCTTCTTTTGCAATACTTAGATTTGTAACACTCATTTTCTTACCATTTGTAAAATGCTTTATGAATGTAATGAATTATTTTTGGAATTCTAATAATTTACCTTTATTATTTCTGTTTACTTTTTAAAAAACTTACACAATTGACTGACGCATTAACTTTCACCAAAAGTAAAAAGGCAACTTTTATTCATCGTTGAATAAAAATCACCTTTTAATTTGAGTAAATCATTATCAGCACATTCAATTTGTATATGCATTAAGCGTTGCACATTACAAATAGATATTTATGACTTACTAGATTATTTAATTTGACTCACCATCGCTAAAATTTCGTCAGTAACTTCTTCAATCGTCTTGCCTGTCGTATCTAAAGTCACTGCATCATCTGCTTTTCTTAATGGTGATATTTCACGGTTCATGTCATATTGATCACGTGCTTCAATATCACGTTTTAAATCTTCAAAATTTGATTCGATTCCTCTTAATTGATTATCTTTATATCTTCTTTCTGCTCGCTCTTCAACTGATGCAATCATATATACTTTTAAATCTGCATCTGGTAGCACTACAGTTCCGATATCGCGACCATCCATTACGATACCTTTTTCTGCAGCTAACTCTTTTTGTTTTTTAACGGCGAATGAACGTACTGGCTCTTTAGATGCAACGTATGAAACATGTTGCGTCACATCATTGTTTCTCAAAAAGTCTGTTACATCTTCGTTATCTAAAATGACACATTGACCTTTATCTGCTTTATAAGTTAAATCTAATGTTGTTTGGTCAACTAGTTTTGCAAAGTCCTCAGTTTTGTTTAATTTTAAATATTTGTATGTTAATGCACGATACATTGCTCCTGTATCTACATAAATCATTGATAGTTCACTGGCTACACGTTTCGCAATTGTACTTTTTCCGGCAGCAGCTGGACCATCTAATGCAATATTAATGGCTTTCATGCGTCATTTCCCTTCCTTGTCGTTTTATGAATAATATTTTATCATAATTAGGTAAATGAAATATAGGAGGAAATATATGAAACATCTACTTGTTATTCATACTGGTGGCACCATTAGTATGTCACAAGACCAATCTAATAAAGTAGTAACAAATGATATTAACCCTATTTCACTGCATCAAGATGTCATAAATCAATATGCACAAATAGATGAATTAAATCCTTTTAATGTACCATCACCTCATATGACAATCCAACATGTTAAACAATTAAAGGATATTATTTTAGAAGCAGTATCAAATAAATATTATGATGGTTTCGTTATCACGCATGGTACCGATACGTTAGAAGAAACTGCCTTTTTACTTGATTTAATATTAGGTATCGAGCAACCTGTTGTTATTACTGGCGCAATGCGCTCGTCTAATGAAATTGGTTCTGACGGATTATATAATTATATTTCCGCTATTCGCGTTGCCTCTGATGAAAAGGCCCGACATAAAGGCGTGATGGTTGTATTTAATGATGAAATACATACGGCGCGTAATGTTACCAAAACACATACGTCTAATACAAACACATTTCAAAGTCCAAATCATGGTCCGCTAGGTGTATTGACAAAGGATCGTGTGCAATTCCATCATATGCCATATCGCCAACAAGCATTGGAAAATGTCAATGACAAACTAAATGTACCATTAGTAAAAGCATATATGGGTATGCCAGGTGACATTTTTAGTTTTTATAGTCGTGAAGGTATCGATGGTATGGTTATTGAAGCGTTAGGGCAAGGCAACATGCCTCCAAGCGCATTAGAAGGCATTCAACAATTAGTATCTTTAAATATACCTATTGTGCTAGTTTCACGTTCCTTTAATGGCATTGTGAGTCCAACTTACGCATACGATGGTGGTGGTTACCAACTCGCACAACAAGGTTTTATTTTTTCTAACGGTTTGAATGGTCCAAAAGCAAGATTAAAATTATTAGTCGCGTTAAGCAATAATTTAGATAAAGCTGAAATCAAATCATATTTTGAATTATAATGATTACGTAACATAAAAAGGTCTATGTACAATAATTAGTCATCAACCTCATTTGACATATCATGAATGTCAGTCGTTGTAAAACTAAGTTATTTAGTACATAGACCTTTATTTTTATGATTCTAACGGCGTTTGTTTCTTAGCTAGCATGCTTTGAGCAATAATACCACCGTGGAATTTACCATTTTCAATAAAAATGGTATTCGCATCGTTCCCTGCAGCAATCACACCTGCAATGTAGCAATTTTCGATATTTGTTTCGTATGTTTCTTTATTATACATAGGCGCTGTTCCAAATTCATTTGTATTAATTTGAATGCCTACAGATTTTAAAAATTCATAATCGGGATGATAACCAATCATCGCAAATACATAATCATTGTGTATTGTTTTACTTTCACCATTTACTTCATAAGTCACAGTATCTTCAGTTATTTGGGTAACATTAGCATTAAATTCCATGTCAATTTTTTCATGATTTACTAATGCTGTGAAATTTGGAAGTATCCACGGTTTAATTGAAGGCGAATAATCTCCACCACGATATAGAACCGTCACGTTAGCACCAGCTTTTTCCAACTCCAAAGCAGCATCGATAGCCGAATTCTTACCACCGATAATAACAACATCTTGATCAAAATACGGATGTGCCTCTTTAAAATAATGGAACACTTTAGGTAAATCCGCACCTTCAACTTCTAATGTATTATGCTGACCATAATAGCCTGTCGCGATTGTTAAAAATCGACATTCATAAACATCTTTCGTCGTAGTAATAGTAAATTTATTATTCATTTTTTTAACAGTTAATACTTCTTCAAATGCATTTACTTTTAATTGATGATGTTTTACAACTTCTCGGTAATAAACTAGCGCTTGATTACGTCTTGGTTTACTTTCTTCAACAATAAACGGTACGTCCCCAATACTTAATTTATCACTTGATGAGAAAAATGTTTGGTGAGTAGGATAATTGTAGATTGATTCAACGACATTACCCTTTTCAATAATTAAGGTATCAATACCTTTTCTTTTTTGTTCAATAGCCGCACTTAATCCGCATGGCCCTCCACCAATTATGATACTTTCAACTTTTTGCATTGTTTCGGCCTCCTTTAATCCCAAACTATTATAACAGTTCAGTGATTGATGTGCTAAGTCTGTGCTTGAAGATTTATGATATATTTTCGACAATTTGTTTAATATGCATAGAGAATTGTTAGCTACGGAGTTGAATAACACTACAATTTAATATGTTGATTTATTTTTTATTCTTCCTCGTTAAATTTGTTGATTGTGGTGTTTTATCTTTTTGATGACTATGTAAAAAATTTAATTGATATGCCAATATTCATGTCCATACTTATTAAATAAAAAAACTGCTACATACTTATAAGCGCAATTTAAGTTTTCAATAATATTTAGAGAAACTTTATAATATGCACGTTCGTATATAGCAGTTCAGTTACAATTTATATAGTTATATTATGGAATAACGATTTGTTGACCGTTTCTAATATTGTTACCACTTAAACCATTGGCACGTCTAATTTTTTCAACATTTTCCGGTGAACCTGAACCGTAGTATTGAATTGCGATACGGTATAAGTTTTCTTGACCATTCACTGTATGTCTTTGGCCACCACCTTGACGTTGTTGTTGCTGTTGTTGATTTTGATTAGCTTGTTGTTGATTTTGATTATTTTGTGCTTGATTGTTCGCTTGATTAGCGTTGTTTTGATCATTATCAGATTCATCTTTAGTCGCTTTGTCTTGATCATCTTTTGATTTATCACTGTCTGTAGATTTTGATTTATCTTTAGAAGCGTCTTTAGATGTGTCTTTATCTTTACTTTCATCAGCATTATTTTTATTTGTATTCGCGATTTTATTTTCTTTTGTACCATTATTATGATTGTTTAATGCCATGCCTCCAAATATCGCTAATGCACCGATAATTAGTACAGCTGCAATTAATGGTAACAATACTTTGGCCATGCCACCTTTTTTACGTTCTTTATCTCTATCATGATGGTCATGTTCATCATGGTTTTGACTTGCATTATTAGAGGCATGTGGTTTTGAAGCGGCAGAAGCACTTTTACTTGCTGCGCCTCCAGCCAAACCTGCTGTTCCAGCACCGATTGCTGCACCTTTTTTACCATTATGATGTTCTTTTGACTTGTCTTCAGACGCTTTATCCTCAGTCGAGTTATTCGCCTTGCCAGAATTACTTTTCTTTTGAGCGTCATTTGAATGTTTCTTAGCTTTAGAAACACCCATTGCACCAGCTGCACCTGCTACACCCGCTGTTCCAGCACCAATTACTGCACCTTTTTTACCACTATGATGATTTTTAGATTCATCTTTGTCTTGCTTAACAGTTACATCATCATGTTTATCTTTTGATGTATTTGCTTGGTTAGCACCTGTTGCAAAATATGGTTTAGGTTGCTGAGATTGTTCAGCTTCACTCTTATCAGAAACTGTTGAATGCTCAGTGTTATTTTCTGCATCTTTAATAGTCTCGTGTTTATCATTGTCTTCGATTGGTTCTGGATGTGATTTATCCATTGCAAAAGCATTCTTATTATAATATTCCTCTTCATGTTGAGATGTACTGTCTTGATGGCTAGGTTCTTGATTTACAGAACTATGCGCTGATGATTCGACTTGACGATCATCTAATGTGCCAGCCTCATTGTGAGCATTGTCGTCAGATGCTTGTGATTCATCGTGATGTTGTTTGTTATGATTTGTTGCTAAATCACGGCGTCTTTTTCTTCTTTGGGCATTTCTTGGTGGGAACTGTTGCTCCGTATTCTCTGTTGTATCTTGATGTTCTAATTCTGATTGGTCTTTTTCGACATCTTCCGTATGGTCTTGATGTGAATTTGTGTCTATCGATTGACGATTTTTTTCAAAGTCATCTTTAAAATTATTAGACATAGCCATCTTCCTTTCTATTCTATTACAATGATTTTACATAAAATATACCCGTATGACACAAGTTTATGTATATTTTTCAAAATTATTTCAATCATTTTTCAATTGTGTATACACTAATTATAGCTTGTCAATTTTCTTTTAGTAAAGTAATACTATCTGAGAAATAAATTTTGCAACTTTTCATCAAATCCAATACTTCTAATTACCTTCTTCTTATTTAAAATTACGATATCAGTTATATTAGAATCATTGTCACAACATCGATCTTGTGCCGGTGGATATTCACCGAAAAATTCTAATAAATACTTCCGTCTACATTGATCCAATTTGCAATAGCCAATCATGCGAAAGAATCCTAATTGCTTTCGTTTAAATGATTGCTTAAATATCTGTTTCAAGGCGCCGATACTATAGAATGAATGCAACGTTGTCAAAACGTCTTGTTTATCGGGTGCTAAAAATTCTCCTATTTCGAATTTTTGTACATCTTCTTCTGTTATCATATCTGCAAATAATAACGTTTCTAAAATATATTTATCGTCCGGTTGAAATAAACTAATTGCCTGACTTAGTTCACCATCGCGACCCGCACGGCCAATTTCTTGAATGTAGTTAGAAGGACTTGTTGAAAGATGAAAGTGAATGATTGTGCGAATATCTTTTTTATTAATTCCCATACCAAAAGCACTCGTTGCGACTATAATCGGAATATCATTATTTAAAAATTGTTGTTGAACTGTGTGTCGCTCTTGATAATTCATATCACCATGATAAATGCCAGTGAGAAAACCTGAATCATAAATAAGTTGCGCTAAATTCAGACACATCTTTTTCGATGAGACATAAATAATCGTTGGTCCCGACTGTTGTAGAAACGGTAGCAACCACTCAATTTTATCTTCATCATCATGAAAATTAAGATGCTTAAAGCTTATGTTTGGGCGATTCATTGTAGTTTTAATAACGTTGAATTGAATCTCTAGCATTTCCGTCAAATCATCTTGCAAATGCGGTGGTGCAGTTGCTGTCAATGCTAAGACAACCGCTTCTTTAAAATGCTTTGTTACTTTTCCTATTAGAGCATAATGTGGTCTGAAATCATATCCCCATTCAGATAGGCAATGTGCTTCATCTAGAACAATCATGCCAAAGTCTATCATAGATATTAATTTAAAATTTGACGGTTGCAGGAGAAATTCTGGACTTAGAAAGATGAAGCGGCTATGTCGTAAACATTTAATATTATGCTTTTTCTCAATTTCATCCATACCAGAGTGAATACATGTTACACGTTTTTCTCCATTTATTTTCAACTGCATAACTTGGTCATCCATTAAAGATATTAACGGTGAGATAATTAATGTCGGCTTACCTGATAAATACGTAGGTATTTGATAACACAAACTCTTTCCGCTTCCAGTTGGAAGAATACCTAGAGTGTGTTGTTGAGACATTATACTTTCTATAATTTCCTGTTGTCCCGGTTTAAAACTCTCGAAACCAAATTTGTTTCGTAAAATATCATGCAACATTCAAATCACCTCTTTCAAATCCAACGATTAATACTTTTAATTGAAAATATGATAACGTGTCAAATTGTTCTTTGTAAAATTTTAATCGTTCGCCACGATGCTGTTGATAAAAATTCAAAAATTGCAGTTGATCTTCTTGTTCAACATAATCATCGTAATTAGACATATAACCTTTGATTAAGATTTCAAGTACATGATCTTCGATAGTATTGATTTTAACTTGTTGTTGAGCCGCTATATCTTCTATCGTGAATTGTTCAAGCAATCTTGTATAAGTAATATAGGTTTGATTTAATAATGTAGGTTTCATTATTATTTTTGATAAAATAGTATATTCTCCACTTTCTAATTCAAACATCATTGTCACTAAATTATTCATTTCGAATTCAAACAATTGCTGTTGAGATAGTTTTTCTATTAAACTAACTTGCTGTCTCGTATACATTGGTTCATCATAGCCTTGCAAATAATAATGTAAGTAACATGGCCCTTTTAAAGTTATTGCTTTAAACAAGTTATGTAGTTCATTTTCAAAGTCAATTT
>OKOF01000242.1_pt1 | contig 13150 bp, 17 predicted proteins | sample 1614051 | NCBI WGS metagenome assembly OKOF01 (sample SAMN04436902, study PRJEB24849) | human gut metagenome | biome: human gut; feature: NICU; material: stool | host: Homo sapiens | place: USA: Saint Louis, MO | collected 2012-03-21
CGAAGCCATTCAATACGAAGTATTGTATAAATAGAGAACAGCAGTAAGATATTTTTTAATTGAAAAATATCTTACTGCTGTTTTTTTAGGGATTTATGTCCCAGCCTCTCTATAGAGGGATTTTGTTATATACTACTTGCTTTCATTTTAGTAAATCCAGTCAAAAAAGCTATCATCGAATAGTCCGACGATAGCTTTAACGGTGTGTGATTCACAATCACAGTCAATTATTTTAATTCGTGACTTACTTTATTAGATGCTGGCAAAGTATTAATAATGTCTAAACGAGATTTAGTTTTTTTAATATTCACACCTAATGATGACAATAGTTTGACTACATTTTGAATCTTTTCAGGACGTTTCATTATTATCACCTCGTTTGGATCGCTTTCAATATTATCTTACCCTATTCGACATACCTTTACTACATCATTTACAAAATTTTTAATTTATTTTCAAAATTAAAATCTATAGCGCACTCTACATTATACCCTAAAATACAATTTTGTATCCTTCATCATAGATTTCTTTTTCAATACTATTCAAATTTGCTGGTGTCTCATACGCTACAGTTACCTGACCGTCTATTATATTAATAATCACTTGATGAACACCTATCATATTTGAAATGCGTTCTGTCAATTGACTTACTTGTTCTTTTGTTTCAATTCCCGCTGTGTAAATCGTATTTTGATGTATCATCTTAAACTCCTTTAGTCTTTAATCAATTTTTGAAAAGTCACTAATAACTCTTCCATTGCCTCTTCCTGAGCACCTTGATTAACTTTATTCATAATACAACTTTTCATATGTTGTTCTAATAACTTTATCGCAACACTGTTTAATGCCGAACGTGTCGCTCTTATTTGCGTAAGGACATCATCACAATAGACATCTTCTTCAATCATGCGATTAATCGCTTTCACTTGTCCTTCAATTCGATTTAAACGTGATTTAAGATTCGTTTTTATTTGTTCAGAATGATGTGCATTATCTTGTTCAGTCATAGCATTCACTCCTTCATTTACATTCCTTACTATACTATATCCCATAAAACACAACGTCAACACAAAGTGTGTTTTTCAAACTAAATTGTCATGATATTTAAATTGCTTCATGATACAATTAATAAGATATACTACTCGTTTAAGATTTTCGATGGGAGGTTTCAAATGATAGAGTTATTATCCATTGCACTCAAGCATTCTAATATTATTTTAAATTCCATATTTATTGGTGCATTTATTTTAAACTTATTATTCGCCTTTACCATTATTTTCATGGAAAGACGTTCTGCCAATTCTATCTGGGCTTGGTTACTAGTCTTAGTTTTCTTGCCTTTATTCGGCTTCATTTTATACTTACTATTAGGACGACAAATTCAACGTGACCAAATTTTCAAAATTGATAAGGAAGATAAAAAAGGATTAGAGTTAATTGTTGATGAGCAATTAGCCGCTTTAAAAAATGAAAACTTTTCAAATTCCAATTATCAAATTGTAAAATTCAAAGAAATGATTCAAATGTTGTTATATAATAACGCAGCATTTTTAACAACAGACAACGATTTAAAAGTATACACAGACGGCCAAGAAAAATTTGATGACTTAATACAAGACATCCGTAATGCTACTGATTATATTCATTTTCAGTACTACATTATTCAAAATGATGAATTAGGTCGTACCATTTTAAACGAACTTGGTAAAAAAGCGGAACAAGGTGTAGAAGTTAAAATTCTTTATGATGACATGGGTTCTCGTGGACTGCGTAAAAAAGGCTTACGCCCGTTTCGCAATAAAGGTGGACATGCTGAAGCATTTTTCCCATCAAAATTACCTTTAATTAACTTGCGTATGAACAATCGAAACCATCGAAAAATTGTTGTAATAGATGGACAAATTGGATATGTTGGTGGTTTTAATGTTGGTGATGAGTACTTAGGTAAATCAAAAAAATTCGGCTATTGGCGAGATACGCATTTACGAATTGTCGGGGATGCAGTGAATGCATTGCAATTACGATTTATTCTAGATTGGAATTCACAAGCCACACGTGACCACATCTCCTATGATGATCGTTATTTCCCAGATGTAAATTCTGGCGGAACGATTGGCGTACAAATAGCTTCTAGTGGTCCTGACGAAGAATGGGAACAGATTAAATATGGTTACTTGAAAATGATTTCAACTGCTAAAAAATCGATTTATATTCAATCTCCCTATTTCATACCTGATCAAGCCTTTTTAGATTCTATTAAAATTGCGGCATTAGGTGGTGTTGATGTCAATATCATGATTCCTAATAAACCTGACCATCCGTTTGTTTTTTGGGCTACTTTAAAAAATGCAGCATCCTTATTAGATGCCGGTGTTAAAGTATTTCACTACGACAATGGCTTTTTACACTCAAAAACACTTGTTATAGATGATGAAATTGCAAGTGTTGGAACAGCTAATATGGACCATCGCAGTTTCACGTTGAATTTCGAAGTCAACGCCTTTATTTATGACCAACAAATTGCCAAAAAATTAAAACAAGCTTTTATAGATGATTTAGCAGTATCTTCTGAATTAACAAAAGCACGTTATGCTAATCGAAGTCTTTGGATTAAATTTAAAGAAGGTATTTCACAATTATTGTCACCTATCTTATAAAATAGAAATATGAGGAGTGTAACTTTAATGCAACAATCAGACATCATTAGTGCAGCCAAACAATATATGGAATCTATTCATCAAAATGATTTTACAGGCCATGATATTGCGCATGTATATCGTGTCACTGCTTTAGCTAAATCAATCGCTGAAAATGAAGGTGTTAATGATACTTTAGTCATTGAACTCGCATGTTTGCTTCATGATACCGTTGACGAAAAAGTTGTAGATGCTAACATACAATATGTTGAATTGAAGTCATTTTTATCTTCTTTATCACTATCAACCGAAGATCAAGAGCACATTTTATTTATTATTAATAATATGAGCTATCGCAATGGTAAAAACGATCATGTTACTTTATCTTTAGAAGGTCAAATTGTCAGGGATGCAGATCGTCTTGATGCTATAGGCGCTATAGGTGTTGCACGAACATTTCAATTTGCAGGACACTTTGGTGAACCTATGTGGACAGAACAAATGTCACTAGATAAGATTAATGATGATTTAGTTGAACAGTTGCCACCATCTGCAATTAAACATTTCTTTGAAAAATTACTTAAGTTAGAATCTTTAATGCATACAGATACGGCGAAGATGATTGCTAAAGAACGTCACGACTTTATGATGATGTACTTGAAACAGTTTTTAACGGAATGGAATTATCACGACTAGACATTGGAGTTGTAGTATGATGATGCGATGTAATAGCGTGTTGTTGTGGAAGCTTGGTGTCATGCCATGTTACTTTGATGTGTTGTTGTGGGAGCTTGGTGTTGATGCCATGCTACTTTGATGTGCTAGTACCACGATGCGTCTTGATGTAGTGCTATGATGTGGCGTTGCGGTGTTATGGGTGGCATAGCCCGTGGTATTGATGCCATGCCGTTACAATTCTATGATATGTCGTTGGGACGTTGCAATGTGTATTATGCCGTTGTGACGTTATTATTTCACACTGTTACATGTATTTGTGAATTGCTGTGGAAATGTTGCGACATATACTGCTACACTGATGAATCATTGTGTCAAGATGACATTGCAATGAAGAGAGGCTACTCTGTTATTAACCTCTTTTTACATACTGAAATCTCGTTAATATTATTTCAAATAAAAACAGCAGTAGGATGACTTTCACATTTGAAATCATCTTACTGCTGTTTCTATTTATCACACGTTGTATAATGTGACACTAAGTTTCGCTATTGAAGCGAAAAATAATGTGCTCCCTATAAAGTTAAAATTATCTTCAACTTTTAGGGGGCACATTATTTGGACTTGCTAAGGTTATTTCTTTTTCTTTTTAGACACTACTTGTGTGTTTTTGCCTTTTTTATTGCTGCCGCCGTTGTGCTCTCTTTCATACGCTTCAATGAAAGGCTGTACTTCTTTTTTAGCGACTTTTTCATAATAAATGTTCGCAAAGTGTGTTTGAACTACAAGGAACGCCGCACTGACTGACCAGTACAAACCAAGTGCTGATGCCGAGCTTAATGAAATCCAGATAATCATAATTGGTGAAATGACCATCATCATGTAACCCATTTGACGTTGTTCGTCTGGCATCGTTTTACTTGATACATATGCTTGGATAAAGTATAAAACACCGGCAATAATTGTAATCCAAATATCAGGACGTCCTAAATCGAACCATAAGAAGTGTGGATATTTAAACAAACCATCTACAAGTTGGTCTTTAAGTACAAAGTATAATCCCATGATGATTGGCAATTGGATTAGCATTGGTAAACAACCCAACATACTCTTAATCGGGTTCATGTCATACTTTTTATATACTTGCATTAATTCTTGGTTTGCAGCCATTTTTTCTTCTTGTGTACGCGCACGTTTCACTTTTTCTTGAATTTTTTCAACTTCTGGCTTTGCAACTTTCATTTTTTGACGCATCATATGACTATTTTTATAGTTTGACAACATGAATGGTAATAAAATAATACGAATTACCAATACAAGAATAATAATAGCTAAACCATAATTGTCGTTTAATAAGTTATTTCCCAACCAATCCAATACATTTTTCATTGGATCTACGAATGTATTGTAGAAAAACCCACTACGTTTTTCAGGTTTAGAATAGTCACAACCAGCCAAAAAGACCATAATACCTAAAAATAATGGTAGTAACGCTTTTTTCTTCATTTTTCCACCTCTATCATTATATTCACATAGGATTTATTCTATCACATTAATGAGTACGTATGAAACAATAAGTGGAAAAATTTAACTAATTATTAAAAAAATCTTTGAATCGATTAACAGTCTTTTCAATATTTTCACTTTTAGAAATGGCTGAAATGACTGAAATTCCATTGGCACCTGCTTCTACAATCGGCGCCACGTTACTAGTATTTATACCGCCAATGGCTACAATCGGTAGTTGCGGATTCATTTCTTTAAATGTTGCAATCATTTCTGGACCTACTGGTGTATGCGCGTCATGCTTCGACGGCGTAGGATATATTGGTCCAACACCTATATAATCAACATGCGTCAAATCAGATTTTGCATACTCATCTAAATCACTAATACTAAGTCCAATAATTTTATCAGTGAAATATTGTGCTATCTCTTTGACTTTCGCATCATCTTGACCGACATGTATACCATCCGCGTTAATTTCTTTTGCCAAGGATACTTCATCATTAACGATAAAAGGCACATCATATTGATGACAGAGATGCTGTAATTCTTTAGCTAATACAAGTTTATCGTTTCCTTTTAAAGCTGATTCACCCTTTTCTCGAAATTGGAAAAGTGTAATCCCTGCCTTTAATGCTGCTTCTAATACTTCATGAATAGTTCGATGACTCGGAACATCGGAGGTTCCACAAATAAAATACACATTTAGATACGATTGGTTAAACATATTATTCCACCTCTTGAATGCGAATCCGTTGTTGATAGGTTGTTTCATTTAAATGATATAACGTATCAAGCAATAATGGTGAAAACGTACCAGGACCACCACAATTTTCATTTTCAGCAGCTACCTCAGCAGCAATATTAAATACGCTTACCGCTTCAATTAACGCTTCTATGTCAGGTTCTGTTTCTCTAAATAAAAATCCAGCAATAACGCCTCCTAATAAACAACCAGCTCCAGTTACTCGTGCTAATAATGGAGATCCATTAGCTAATACAATGGCTTTATCACCTTGAACAATAACGTCCTCTTCACCTGTGATTACTATTGCAGTTTTAAATATTGCGTAAGCCTTTTTCGCTATTGCAACCGCATCAAGATTAGCATCACTATCTGTACCTTTCATAGTTGCTGTATCATCAATCAACGCTAATATTTCAGATGCATTGCCTTTAATTACTGATACTTTCGCTGATTTCAATAATAATTTACAAAATTGCTTTCGATATGTAGAAGCACCAACAGCTACAGGGTCAAATACAATAGGTAAGCCTGCCTCATTTGCCGTTTGAGCAATCGCAATAATATCTTGTTCATTTTGTGCTGTTAAAGTACCGATATTGATTAATAGCGCTTGTGCAACTTTGTAAAATTCTTCAGCTTCTTCGGGAGCTTCACTCATGGCAGGGCTCGCACCAATACTTAATAAACCATTCGCTGTAAAATTTTTAACTACATCGTTTGTATAACAAATTGTTAATGGGTTTTCAATACGTATGTTATTTAGATAATTCATCGTCTAATCCCTCTTTCTTTAAATATGCAAAATGATTCACTGGACCTCTACCACGGCCGATTTCAGGCGTATATTGTATACTCATTGAAATAAACTTTTTAGCCTTGTGTACAGCCTCAAATAATGGTCTACCTTTTGCAAGTTCTGCCGTTATAACTGCTGAAAATGTACACCCTGTTCCATGCGTATGTTTTGTTTTAAATCGTTCATTTTCAAATGTTTGAACAACTTCTTTAGTAAATAAATAATCTTTTGCTATATCAGTATCATTTGAATGACCGCCTTTAATGATGACACCTTTACTACCAATCTCATTAATAAAGATGCGGCCAGCCTGCATAATTTTTTCTTCACTATCAATGGTTAGTCCCGTTATTTCTTCAGCTTCTGGTAAATTCGGTGTTACTACATCAGCTAATGGCAATAACGTATGTTGCAAGTTTTGCTTTGTGTTATTATCCATTAATGAATCACCGCTTTTCGCCAACATAACAGGATCAATTACATACGGAATAGATTCATGTTGCATTAAATAATGACGAATCGTTTCCATAGTATCTGCTGTAGCAATCATCCCCGTTTTAATAGCATGCGGTAAGGTATCATTGAAGACACTATCAAGTTGTTCATCTACCCATTGATGATTTAAATTATGAATATGTTGTACGCCCAATGTATTTTGAGCAACAATACTTGTAACGACGCCCATACCATATACACCACATGAATGAAATGATTTTAAATCAGCCATTACGCCGGCACCACCTGTTGGATCAGTACCTGCAATGGTTAATGCTATTTTAGGTTTAATCATTTACTTTTCCTCCAAATTCCCATTGTTCTAGTGTCATAGCCATATTGAAAAATCGACGCTCATGTATGCAACTTTCTAAAAATACTTGCTTTACTTGTTCCAATTCCTTGTCAGACATTGATTCGGCTAATTTATTCATTAATGCCTCAAATACGTTAATTATGTCATCCATTTCAGTACTATAAAAATCAAACCATTTTGCCGTATCTTTTTCTCTATTAAGCTTATGATCACTTTGAGAGCGCTTAGCTAATTCTGCATAAATATATGGGCAAGGTGCCATTGCAGCAATTGTATAAATAGCATTTTCACGACTATACGCTTGGAAATACATATGTTTTATGTAATGGTCGCCACTTGGAGGCCAAACTTTTGTTTTAATGATTTCTTCGTATGATTCACCAACAATTTGCGCTAAAATATCATGCGCAAGTACTTCACCTTCAACCATAAATTCTATTTGCTCTACTAAAAATTTTACGTCATTCATGCTATTCATTTTTGGAATTAACAAAGCATATAAGTTTGTAAATTCTTTTAAATAAGCTGCATCAGCTTGTAAATAATGACGTAATGCATCAGCTTGTATATTGCCTAATAACATTTTTTGAATAAAGTCATCCTCATAAATATCATTAATGATTGGCTTTGCAGCTTGGTACAATTTTTGTGAAAATTCCATTGTAAAAAATCCTCCCTAAATAAAAAAACTACTTCCAACATGAAAGTAGTTTGATGGCAATGTTGCTATACTAGCCCCATCACTTCAATAACTACTTTCCTACGTTGGTACTAACCAAATCAGGTCATAAGGGTCTGAACAGTTCATCTCAGCCATATCATTAGGCTCCCCTAGTAGTTCCTTAGTATTCAATTGCAAATTAATCTTAGCAAACGGTTTCAACATTTTCAATTATTGTTGCTCAGTTGGGAGTGGGAGAGAAATGATTTTTTCGCAAAATTTATTTCGTCGTCCCACCCCGGCAAGGTTGACTAGAATTGAAAAAAGCTTGTTACAAGCGCATTTTCGTTCAGTCAACTACTGCCAATATAACTTCGTAGAGCATAGAACATTGATTTATGTCCCAGCCTGTACAATTATATATATTTGCGAAATAAAAAAGACCGGAACATATCGAGAATTCCCCGATATATTCCAATCTAAAAGTTACTTATATAACTATTGGTTAGCTATGCATAAATGGCTTATGCAGTAACCCAATGTCCAGCGCCACCAGTGTTATATAGTTTTACTGCTGCGGCATCTTGAACACTTTCAGGAGCATTTGCTGGTGATACACCTTTATATTTAGCAGGTGCTACTGAATCCCAAGTTGATTGTAAGAATTGATACTTACCAGCTGCACCTGATGTTGGATTTACAGCATGAATATTGCCACCTGATTCACGTTGAGCAATTTGTTTTAGATGATCATTCACATTTACTGATGAACCTTCTGATGCTTTTGATTCAGTTGGTGTTGCAGTAACTTGTGAATTGTTTGATGTTGATGCTTGTGGTTGCTGAGTTTGAGCATTTTGTGGTGCTTCAACTTCTTGTGATTGTACTTGATTAGATTGATCAGCTGATGGTGCAACATTATTAGTTGCAGGTGCTTGTGCACTCATGTCTGCTCCATTAGCACCTGTTGCATGGTAATTCCAAGCAAAGTATGTACCATCTGATTCAAAGTGATAAGTAAACCCTTCATAGTCAAATGTATAATTATAAGCGCCAGCTTCAATTGGTTTTTGATTTAATGTTTGATCATTTGATTGCGCCATTTGCGCTAAAGATGCTTTATTTAAGTCCGCTTCACTTGCTTGGGCTTCGTGACCTGCATTTCCTGCTACGATTCCTAAACCTACTGCTAATGATGATGCGAGTAATGTTTTCTTCATAATCTTAAAATCCTCCTACAAGTAATTTGTTTCTCTAAAAGTTTTACAGAGACTACTATAACATCTGTAAAATCCGTGCAGGTTACAACAAAATAAAAAAATAGCCATGTTTTTTACACAGTGATTACAACGAAATCCCCCATAATTTCAGATATGATTCTATCGAGAATTGTCATGACAGTATAAATGTTTTTCATTTGCAATTTTTTATGTAATCGTTTTGCAATCTATGTCTATTTTCTATTAGAAAAACTACACAAAAAGACGACCTACACAACAGTACTAGTCATGTAAGTCGTTTTTAAGTGAGTATATTTCAAGTTAATTAGATCTATAAAAAATTTAGGATGGATTAAATGTATATTAAGGATGTTTAGGATAATTGGATTTAAATTTCTAATAAGTCATGATTATCTATATTTTGAGAGTCAATATCTAAAATACTATCTGAGAGAATTTCATTATTTTGGGATTTAGGGGACATAAATTTTATTGTTTCAACATATAATTCAGTGACAAAGTGTGTTTGTCCGTCTTTATCATACTTTCTTGATCTCATTTGACCAGTTATACCAACCAATGTACCTTGATTAGTGTATCTTTCTATATTAGAAGCTAACTTGCCAAATGCTTTACAGAATAAGTAATCACAGACGATTTCTCCATTTTCATCTTTATAATTTCGGTGCGTTGCAACACAAAACGTTGCAATTTTTCTATCCTCCTTTTCAAATATTTGTGCGTCTTTCGTCAGTCTCCCGACAATTACGATTTTATTTAGCATGTAGTGTGTGATTCACCTCCTATGCCTATATCTTAATTACTAGCTTGAAAATGGTCAAAATGGCAAATTTTATATAATTAATAGCTATAGCATCTCGTTATTTGTTATATTTAAAGAAATTAGTCATGAAATGACCTTAAATCTTCTAAATAATTCAAAAATCATAAATATTAAACTAATGGGATGTGGGAATATGAAAACTTTTAAAGCAGTAAGGTTTCAAATTGTGAATGAACACGGCAGAATTATAGAATATGAATTAGAAGATGGCGTAATAATTAATAAAGAGGAAAGTGGCACGGGTTGGCTGCTTGAAATTGTCATTTCTAATGAGCATTATGAAACATTTAAGGAATATCAAGACAATGAACAGTTATTGGATATTCGTGTCGTAATCACGCGTCCAGCCAATGATCCAGCTTTATTTGAATCTACTGTGAAAAGTATTAAAAATTTTAAAACAACAATGTCTATCGTATTTGAATGTCATATTTACACTTTACGTCAACAGTATGCAGAAAGCTTATTAGAACAACTTATTGATGATGGATTATCTGGTGAAGAATTAAAAAAATCATTTAATCGAATGATGCAGTCTAAACCAAAGTTAAAGGATGAAAAATTAGAAGAGTAAAATAAAAAACATTCAAAGATTATGCCAACGCATTAATCTTTGAATGTTTTTTGTTTTATTTTACATCTTGAATTGCAAATGTAAGTTCACAACTACAAGCAAGTTGACCATCGACAGTAGCTTTAGCATTACCTTTACCGATTGGCCCTTTAATTTTAGTGATTTCTACTTCCAACGTTAAAGTATCACCAGGTACTACTTGACGTTTAAAACGACATTTATCAATACCAGCAAATAAAGCGATTTTACCTTTATTTTCTTCACTATTTAAAATAGCTACCGCACCTGTTTGAGCTAACGCTTCAGTTATTAATACGCCTGGCATTACCGCATACTCAGGAAAATGCCCTTGAAAGAATGGTTCGTTTCCTGATACTTGTTTAATAGCCACGCAACGTTGACCTTCTTCATATTCAACAACTTTATCAATTAATAAAAATGGCTGTCTGTGAGGTATAATTTGTTTAATTTGGTTATAATCAAAAATTGTTTCCATGGTTGAAATCCTCCATTATATTAATTTACTGAATTAATCGTTAATACGTTCAATGTCTGCACCTAATTGCTTCAATTTGCCATGTAAGTCAACATATCCTCTATCTAAATGATTCAATTCAGTGACACTTGTTTTACCATCAGCAACTAATCCAGCTAAAATTAAGGCCGCTGCTGCTCTTAAATCAGTCGCTTTAACTTGCGCTCCTTGCAATTGACTTTTGCCTTCAAGTTTTGCACTGCGACCTTCAACATTGATATTCGCGTTCATACGTTTGAACTCTGCAACATGCATAAAACGATTTTCAAATACAGTTTCAGTTACTACTTTATGTCCGTTTGCTGTTAATAATAATGCCATCATTTGTGACTGCATATCCGTTGGGAATCCAGGATGCGGTAATGTTTTGATGTCAACAGGCTGTAAATCTCCTTCAGCTCTTACACGAATCCCATCTTCTTGATAGTCCAATTCAACGCCCATTTCTTCTAATTTATACACTAAACTAGCCATATGTTCTTTGATTGCACCACGTACAAAAATATCGCCACGAGTAATGGCACCAGCGATTAGTAATGTGCCTGCTTCAATTCTATCTGGAATGATAGCATGTTCTACACCATGTAATGATTCTACACCATTGATTGTAATTGTGTCTGTACCAGCACCAGTAATTCTACCGCCCATTTCATTAATGTAGTTTGCTAAATCAACAATTTCAGGTTCTTTAGCTGCATTTTCAATTAAAGTCTTACCCTTAGCTAATGATGCTGCCATAATAATATTTTGTGTTGCTCCTACACTTGGAAAATCTAAATGAATTGATGTACCTTTTAATCCATCTTTAGCATTAGCATAAATATTACCATTTTCAAGATGAATTTCTGCGCCTAAAGCTTCAAAACCTTTAATGTGTTGCTCAATCGGTCTACTTCCAATTGCACAACCACCAGGCAATGCAACAATAGCATGTCCTAGTCTTGCTAAAAGAGGTCCCATAACTAAAATACTTGCACGCATTTTACTAACATATTCATATGGTGCCTCTTCATTTAGAGTCTTTGTTGCATCAACGACAACAGCATTTTCGTCCTTTTTGTATGTAACGTCAGCATTTAAGGTTGTTAATACATTATTTATTGTTTCTACATCACTTAAAGCTGGAACATTAACTAATTTGCTCGGTTTATCAGAAGCTAATAAAGATGCTGTCAATATTGGTAATACAGCATTTTTAGCACCTTCTACTTTAACTTCACCCGTTAATTTATTTCCACCTTTGATTACTATTTTATCCATCGTAAATCCTCCACTTAGAACTCCTATTACTTTACATTTCCCTATTTTAAAATTATTTTAAGTCATTATTTAATTATATCTAGTTTTGATTACAAATCATAGAGTTAGACTTATTTTATTAAATATTTTACCTGCGTCGAGTATTGTAACAAATCTACAATAAAATTGCTTACTGCAGTGCCTAATAAAATAGCAACAAATATCATACACACTTGTAATTGAGTGGCGTATCCTTTTTTAAAAAATTGATCTAATCTAATTGATTGTAAAGCCCAATAGGCAATGCAAATACATACAACATGTAACACTAAATGGATAACTGCATATTGTCCGATATAATCCATTTTATCACCTCATAAGATTACTGTATTACATTGTACATGAAAAATTTAAATAATGATACAAAGTTTAATACCCGTTTTTAGTAAAGTTTAAGCTAACTTACTATATAATTCTTTTTACATAAATATCATAACTATAAAGTATCTTGGCATGGAAAAATGTAGCTACTTTCAAAAAAAGAAACGTCGACTGTAGATAGTGGTGAAAGGAAATTTTGATTTTAGCAATCTATTAATGATTGTAAAAAGTAAAACTATTCTTGGGAGTCGAACATAAATCGATGTCTAGACTCTATAGTGTTATATTTGGCAGTAGTTGACGGGGCCCCAACATAAAGAAATTGGATTCCCAATTTCTACAGACAATGCAAGTTGGGGGCGGGGCCCCAACACAAAAGCTGGCGGAAAGTCAGCTTACATTAATGTGCAAGTTGGGGTGGGCCCCAACATAAAGAAATACTTTTTCTTTAGAAATTAGTATTTCTTATCAGGCTGGGACATAAATCAATGTTCTATGCTCTACGAAGTTATATTGGCAGTAGT
>OKOF01000258.1_pt1 | contig 12557 bp, 8 predicted proteins | sample 1614051 | NCBI WGS metagenome assembly OKOF01 (sample SAMN04436902, study PRJEB24849) | human gut metagenome | biome: human gut; feature: NICU; material: stool | host: Homo sapiens | place: USA: Saint Louis, MO | collected 2012-03-21
ATGTTATAATGAAGGAGTTATTGAGATGTTGATTAGTGGTGAATATCTCTTAACTCCTTTTCAGCACTTATTGATAAACTGAAAAGATACAACAACACAAAATAATATGATATTAAGTATTAACATATTATAATATTTAATATTATCTATCGATTTAATTACTTAGATGATTTTTTAATTAAACATAAATTCATTAGAGGTGTAGAACATGAGCATTTTAATTACGATTATTTCATTTATCATCGTATTTGGTGTACTCGTAACTGTTCACGAATATGGACACATGTTTTTTGCTAAGCGAGCAGGAATTATGTGTCCTGAATTTGCGATTGGTATGGGTCCTAAAATTTTTAGTTTTCGTAAAGATGAAACATTATATACAATTCGTCTATTACCGGTGGGTGGTTATGTCAGGATGGCTGGTGATGGTCTTGAAGAACCACCAGTTCAACCAGGTATGAACGTAAAAATAAAGTTAAATAACCAAGACGAAATCACACATATAATTCTAGATGACCAACATAAATTCCAACAAATTGAAGCCATAGAAGTTAAGAAATGTGATTTTAAAGATGACCTATATATTGAAGGTATCACTTCTTATGATGATGAAAGGCATCACTTCACTATAGCGAAAAAGGCATTTTTTGTCGAAAATGGAAGCCTTGTTCAAATTGCTCCAAGAGATAGACAGTTTACACATAAGAAACCATTGCCAAAGTTTTTAACATTATTTGCAGGTCCGTTATTTAATTTTATTTTAGCTTTAGTTCTATTTATTGGATTAGCATACTACCAAGGTACGCCAACCAATGTCATAGGAGAAGTTGTGAAGAAATCTCCAGCTGATGAAGCTGGATTGCACAAAGGTGATAAAATAGTTCAGGTAGGTAATCATAAAATTAAAAATTTTGATGATATCAAACATGTTCTTGACCAAAATAAAACGGCGAAAACAACTGTAAAAATTAAAAGGGATGGCCAAAACAAGTCTGTAGATCTCCAACCTAAAAAAGTAGAGAGAAAGATAACTAAAACTAAAACTCAAACAACTTATCAAATTGGTTTTGCCCCTACTACAGAACACAGCGTTTTTAAACCAATAAGCTACGGTATTTATAACTTTTTCGATAAAGGTAAGCTTATTTTTACAGCTGTTGTTGGTATGTTAGCTAGTATATTTACAGGAGAATTTTCATTTGATATGTTAAATGGCCCTGTTGGTATTTATCACAGTGTTGATTCTGTTGTTAAATCTGGAATTATTAATTTAGTAGGATACACCGCTTTATTAAGTGTTAACTTAGGAATAATGAATTTGCTACCTATTCCAGCGCTTGATGGTGGTCGCATATTATTTGTACTATATGAGGCTATTTTTAGAAAACCAGTGAATAAAAAAGCGGAAACAGGAATTATTGCTGTAGGCGCACTTTTTGTGGTTATTATTATGATTTTAGTCACTTGGAATGATATACAACGGTATTTCTTATAAATAGGGAGGAAAAAGAGAATGAAACAATCTAAAGTATTTATACCAACGATGAGAGAAGTCCCTGCAGAGGCGGAAGCATTAAGCCATCGTTTATTATTAAAAGCAGGGTTAATTAAACAGAGTACAAGTGGTATATATAGTTACTTACCACTTGCTACACGTGTACTAAATAATATATCTAAAATCATACGTGAAGAAATGGAAAGTATAGATGCTGTAGAAATTCTTATGCCAGCTTTACAACAAGCAGAATTATGGGAAGAGTCAGGACGTTGGAGTGCATATGGTCCAGAACTAATGCGTTTAAAAGACAGAAACGGACGTGAATTTGCATTAGGACCTACTCATGAGGAAGTAGTCACTTCTTTAGTAAGAGATGAATTAAAATCATATAAACAGTTACCCCTTACTTTATTTCAAATTCAATCCAAATATAGAGATGAGAAAAGACCACGCTTTGGATTATTAAGAGGACGCGAATTTCTTATGAAAGATGCATATTCCTTCCATTCAGATGAAGCTTCATTAGATGCAACTTATCAAGATATGTATCAAGCATATAGTCGCATATTCAAACGTGTAGGCATCAATGCAAGACCGGTTGTGGCAGATTCAGGTGCAATAGGGGGAAGTCATACACACGAGTTTATGGCATTGAGTGAAATTGGGGAAGATACAATAGTTTATAGTAATGAGAGTGACTATGCAGCGAATATTGAAAAGGCTGAAGTTGTTTATCATCCTTCTCATAAGCATTCTGCACTTGCGGAATTGACTAAAGTTGAGACGCCCAATGTTAAAACAGCTCAAGAAGTTGCAGAATATTTAAAGAGACCATTAGATGAAATTGTAAAAACTATGATCTTTAAAATAGATGGCGAATTTATTATGTTTCTAGTTCGTGGACATCATGAATTAAATGAAGTGAAATTAAAATCATATTTCGGCACGGAACATGTTGAAATGGCTACTCCAGATGAAATTGTTAATCTTGTAGATGCCAATCCGGGGTCTCTTGGTCCTATTTTTGATAAAGATATTAAAATTTATGCCGATAATTACTTACAAGATTTAAATAACTTTGTTGTAGGAGCTAATGAAGATCATTATCACTATATAAATGTCAATATTGGTAGAGACTTTGATGTAACAGAATACGGTGACTTTAGATTCATTACACAAGGTGAGATGTTAAGTGATGGCTCGGGAGTAGCACAATTTGCTGAAGGCATTGAAGTAGGACAAGTTTTCAAATTAGGGACAAAATATTCTGAATCAATGAATGCAACTTTTCTAGATAATCAGGGAAAAGCTCAACCACTCATTATGGGCTGTTATGGTATTGGAGTATCAAGAACATTAAGTGCAATTGTTGAACAAAACAATGACGAGAATGGAATTATTTGGCCAAAATCAGTAACGCCTTTCGATATCCATCTAATTACTATCAATCCTAAAAAGGATGATCAACGTACTTTAGGTGATCAACTTTATCAAAAATTAATGGATTCATACGATGTTTTATATGATGACCGAAAAGAACGTGCTGGTGTTAAATTTAATGATTCAGACCTAATTGGGTTACCGGTACGAGTTGTTGTTGGTAAAAGAGCTGAAGAAGGTATTGTTGAGGTAAAACAACGCATTAACGGTTTAAGTGAAGAAGTGCAAATTGATGAATTAGAGTATTACTTACAAGAATTATTTAAGAATATTAAGTAAGTTGCAATAAAATTTTTGATAGTCAAATTGATATTAATAAAGAGCAGGAAAGATGATGAAACATAATTTTAAATCTAACCTGCTCTTCTTTATTGTATTATTTACTATTTGTTTTTCATGAAAATACGTGCAATCAGTAGTATAATATGAAACGAATTTATTTAGTGACTTTATGAGCAGTTGTAACATATCCAATGATGTTTAATAGTTTTAAATTTAGTATTAATTAAGGTGGTTATTATTTTGGCAATGACAAATCGAGAAAAGTTTAAAGTGCTTGCCGATCAAATAAAAATATCAAATCAACTAGAACAAGATATTCTTGAACAAGGTGAACTCACTCGTATAGATGTTTCAAATAAAAACAGAACATGGACTTTCCAAATATCACTCCCACATTTTTTATCTCATGAAGATTATCTTCTTTTTACACATGCAATTGAAGAAGAATTTAAAGAAATAGCTACAGTAGCAATTGATTTTTCAATTAAAGATACCAACAATCAAGATGAGTTTGCTTTAAAATATTTCGGACATTGTATTGATCAAACACGATTGTCGCCAAAAGTGAAAGGTCAATTGAAACAAAAAAAACTCATTATGAGTGGAAATGTTTTAAAAGTCTTAGTTTCAAATGACATTGAGAGAAATCATTTTGATAAGGCATGTAATGGTAGTTTGGTTAAAGCATTTAGACAGTGTGGCTTTGAAATTGATAAAGTCGTTTTTGAAACAGATTCAACAAATCACGATGATGACCTTGCATCGTTAGAAGCACATATTCAACAAGAAGATGAACAAAGTGCAAGAGAAGCAACTGAAAAATTAGAAAAAATGAAAGCAGAAAAAGCGAAACAACAAGATAATAATGAAAGTACAGTGGAAAAATGTCAGATTGGAAAACCAATTCAGATTGAAAATATAAAACCAATTGAATCAATTATTGAAGAAGAATTCAAAGTAGCTATTGAAGGTGTTATATTTGATATTAACCTAAAAGAACTTAAAAGTGGACGTCATATAGTTGAGCTTAAAGTTACTGATTACACAGATTCACTTGTATTAAAAATGTTTACAAGAAAAAATAAAGATGACTTGGACCACTTTAAGGCACTTAGTGTTGGTAAATGGGTTAGAGCTCAAGGTCGTATTGAAGAAGATACTTTTGTTAGGGATCTTGTCATGATGATGTCAGATATTGAAGAAATTAAAAAGACACCTAAACAAGATAAAGCAGAAGATAAGCGTGTAGAGTTTCATTTACATACGTCTATGAGTCAAATGGATGGTATTCCTAATATTAGTGCATATGTTGAACAAGCTGCTAAATGGGGGCACCAAGCTTTAGCAGTAACAGATCACAACGTAGTACAAGCTTTTCCTGATGCACATAATGCTGCCGAAAAACATGGTATTAAGATGATTTATGGTATGGAAGGTATGCTAGTAGACGATGGTGTTCCTATAGCTTATAAACCAACAGACCGTAATTTAAAAGATGCAACATATGTGGTGTTTGACGTAGAGACAACAGGTCTTTCTAATCAATATGATAAAATTATTGAATTAGCTGCAGTAAAAGTGCATAACGGTGAAATTATAGATAAGTTTGAACGTTTTAGTAATCCACATGAAAGATTATCTGAAACCATTATCAATCTTACACATATCACTGATGATATGTTAACTGATGCTCCCGAAATTGAAGAAGTGTTAACTGAATTTAAAGAGTGGGTTGGAGATGCTATATTTGTAGCTCATAATGCTTCATTTGATATGGGATTTATTGACACAGGATATGAAAGGTTAGGCTTTGGACCTTCTACAAACGGTGTAATTGATACACTTGAGCTTTCACGTACAATTAATACCGAATATGGGAAACATGGTTTGAATTTCCTTGCCAAAAAATATGGTGTCGAATTAACGCAACATCATAGAGCGATTTATGATACAGAAGCAACAGCTTATATTTTTATAAAAATGGTTCAACAAATGAAAGAACTAGGTGTGAACAACCATCTAGAAATTAATAAAAAATTAACTAATGAAGATGCATATAAAAGAGCTCGTCCATCTCACGTTACACTCATTGTTCAAAATCAAGAAGGTCTTAAAAATTTATTTAAAATAGTTAGTGCTTCATTAGTTAAGTATTATTACCGTACGCCAAGAATTCCACGTTCTCTTTTAAATGAATATCGAGAAGGGATCTTGATTGGTACAGCTTGTGATGAGGGTGAATTATTCACAGCAGTAATGCAGAAGGATCAGTCGGAAGTAGAAAAAATAGCAAAGTTCTATGATTTTATAGAAGTTCAACCGCCTGCGCTTTATCAAGATTTAATGGATAGAGAATTAATACGAGATAATGAAACGTTAACACAAATTTACAAGCGATTAATAGATGCTGGTAAAAGCGCTAATATCCCAGTGATTGCTACTGGTAACGCGCATTATCTATATGAACATGATGCTATAGCCAGAAAAATTTTAATTGCATCCCAACCAGGGAATCCATTAAATCGTTCAACATTACCAGAAGCTCACTTTAGAACCACTGATGAAATGTTAGATGATTTTCACTTCTTAGGTGAAGAAAAAGCATATGAAATCGTTGTAACAAATACAAATGAGCTCGCTAATAAAATTGAAAAAGTGGTTCCTATAAAAGATAAACTATTTACGCCAAGAATGGATGGGGCTAATGAAGAAATTCGTGAGTTGAGTTATTCTAATGCGAAAAAACTATATGGTGAAGATTTACCACAAATTGTTATAGATCGCCTTGAAAAGGAATTAGATAGTATTATTGGTAATGGCTTTTCTGTTATTTACCTCATATCTCAACGTTTGGTGAAGAAATCGCTAGATGATGGTTATTTAGTTGGATCGCGTGGTTCAGTTGGTTCTAGTTTCGTAGCAACAATGACTGAAATTACAGAAGTTAATCCGCTTCCACCACACTACATTTGTTCACATTGTAAGACAAGTGAGTTCTTTGATGATGGTTCGGTTGGATCTGGATTCGATTTACCAGATAAAAAATGTCCTACTTGTGGTAATGAATTAATTAAAGAAGGACAAGATATCCCTTTTGAGACATTCCTTGGATTTAAAGGAGATAAAGTTCCAGATATTGATTTGAACTTTAGTGGTGAATATCAACCTAACGCTCATAATTACACAAAAGTATTGTTTGGTGAAGATAAAGTATTTCGTGCTGGAACAATAGGTACTGTTGCTGAAAAAACAGCTTTTGGTTTCGTAAAAGGTTACTTAAATGATCAAGGTATTCACAAACGTGGTGCTGAAATTGATCGGTTGGTTAAAGGTTGTACAGGGGTCAAACGTACAACTGGTCAACATCCTGGAGGAATCATTGTTGTACCGGATTACATGGATATTTATGATTTTACACCGATTCAATTCCCAGCAGACGACCAAAGTGCAGCGTGGATGACAACCCATTTCGACTTCCATTCAATACACGATAATGTCTTAAAATTAGATATATTAGGACATGATGACCCAACGATGATTCGTATGTTACAAGACTTATCAGGAATTGACCCCAAAACTATACCAGTAGATGATAAAGAAACAATGCAAATATTTAGTGGTCCTGAGAGTTTAGGTGTTACAGAAGACGAAATATTATGTAAGACAGGTACATTTGGTGTACCAGAATTTGGTACTGGATTTGTACGTCAAATGCTTGAAGATACTAAGCCAACGACATTCTCAGAATTAGTTCAAATTTCAGGTTTATCTCATGGTACGGACGTTTGGTTAGGTAATGCACAAGAGTTAATTCGTCAAGGGATATGTGACTTATCTAGTGTGATAGGCTGTCGTGATGATATCATGGTATATCTGATGTATGCTGGACTTGAACCGTCAATGGCTTTTAAAACGATGGAATTTGTACGTAAAGGTCGTGGCTTAACAGATGAAATGGTTGAAGCGATGAAGGAAAATAACGTGCCAGATTGGTATTTAGATTCTTGTCGTAAAATTAAATATATGTTCCCTAAAGCTCATGCCGCTGCTTATGTACTGATGGCTGTAAGAATTGCATACTTTAAAGTACATCATCCACTATATTATTATGCAGCATACTTTACCATAAGAGCTTCCGATTTTGACCTTATAACAATGATTAAAGATAAAACGAGTATTCGTAATACAGTTAAAGATATGTATTCACGATATATGGATTTAGGGAAAAAAGAGAAAGATGTATTAACTGTATTAGAAATAATGAATGAAATGGCGCATCGAGGTTTTCGATTGCAACCGATTAGTTTAGAAAAAAGCCAAGCTTTTGACTTCATCATTGAAGGGGATACATTGATTCCTCCATTCATTTCAGTGCCAGGACTTGGAGAAAACGTTGCACAAAGAATTGTTGAAGCGAGAGAAGAGGGACCATTTTTATCCAAAGAAGATTTAAATAAAAAAGCCGGCTTATCTCAAAAGGTTATTGACTATTTAGATGAATTAGGCTCATTGCCAGATTTACCTGACAAGGCACAATTGTCGATATTTGATATGTAAGCATTTCTAATTACTAAATTGATATCATATATGTTCAATCATCTTTATTAGTAACCCTATATCAGTTTGTTTACTTATTAAACTTGTGATATACTAAATATGCGTAAAAAATGATTAACTCAGGCAGAAGAGTGGGCATAAACCCGCTCTTTTCTATTTGCCAAAAAAGGAGGCCTGTATGAGTAAAATTACTGAGCAAGTTGAAGCATTGATTCAACCAGTTTTAAATGATTTGAACTTTGAATTAGTAGACATTGAGTATGTTAAAGAAGGTAAAGACCATTTTTTAAGGATTTCCATTGATAAAGAAGGTGGCGTAGATCTTAATGATTGTACTATAGCTTCAGAAAAAATTAGTGAAGTTATGGATGAAAATGATCCAATACCTGAAATGTATTATCTTGATGTTGCATCGCCAGGGGCAGAAAGACCAATAAAAAAAGAAAAAGATTTTTATAATGCTATCAATCAACCCATTTTTGTATCTCTTTATGCACCAATTGAAGGAGATAAAGAATGGTTAGGTGTTTTAAAATCTGTAAATGATGAATCAATTAATATGGAAGTTAAAGAAAAGGCAAAAACAAAAGAAATTGAAATTCCAAGAAATAAAATAGCAAAAGCACGTCACGCTGTAATGATTTAACGTGATGAGGAGGAAAAAACGTGTCAAGTAATGAATTATTATTAGCTACTGAATATTTAGAAAAGGAAAAGAAAATTCCTAGAGAAGTTTTAATTGATGCAATTGAAGCAGCTTTAATTACTGCGTACAAGAAAAACTATGATAGTGCCAGAAATGTAAGAGTAGAATTAAATATGGACGAAGGTTCATTTAGAGTGATTGCACGTAAAGAAGTCGTAGAAGAAGTGTTTGATGACAGAGATGAAGTTGATTTAAGTACTGCTTTAGTCAAAAATCCTGCCTATGAAGTAGGAGATATTTATGAACAAGATGTAACACCGAAAGACTTCGGACGTGTAGGAGCTCAAGCAGCTAAGCAAGCTGTGATGCAACGACTTAGAGACGCAGAAAGAGAAATTTTATATGATGAATTTATCGATAAAGAAGAAGATATTCTAACAGGTGTGATTGACCGTGTAGACCATCGCTATGTATATGTGAATTTAGGAAGAATTGAAGCTGTGCTGTCAGAAGCTGAAAGAAGTCCTAATGAGAAATATATTCCTAATGAACGTATCAAGGTGTACGTAAATAAAGTTGAACAGACTACAAAAGGTCCACAAATTTACGTATCAAGAAGTCATCCTGGATTACTAAAACGCTTATTCGAACAAGAAGTTCCAGAAATTTATGATGGTACTGTTATTGTTAAATCAGTAGCGCGTGAAGCTGGAGATCGTTCTAAAATTAGCGTGTATTCTGATAATCCTGATATAGATGCTGTTGGCGCATGTGTAGGTTCTAAAGGAGCACGAGTAGAAGCGGTTGTTGAAGAACTTGGTGGCGAAAAAATCGATATCGTCCAATGGGATGAAGATCCGAAAGTATTTGTTCGTAATGCTTTAAGTCCATCACAAGTTTTAGAAGTAATTGTTGATGAAGAGAATCAATCAACTGTAGTTGTAGTTCCTGATTACCAATTATCCTTAGCTATAGGTAAAAGAGGGCAAAACGCACGTTTAGCTGCTAAATTAACAAGTTGGAAGATAGATATTAAATCAGAATCTGATGCCCGAGAAGCTGGAATTTATCCTGTTATTGAATCAGAAGAAGTTGCAGATGAAATTGTTAATTCCGGTGACGAAGATGTTGAGTTTGATAATGTTAACTTGGAAGAGACAAACTTAACTAGTACAGAATTAGCTGCTGAAACTGATGAAGATAAAAAAGATAAAACAGAAGAAGATAATGACACAGAATCATAGGTTGGAGTGATAAATTAATGAGAAAGAAAAAAATTCCAATGAGAAAATGTATTATATCTAATGAAATGCGTCCAAAAAAAGATATGATTCGAGTGGTTATTAACAAAGAAGGCGAAATCTTTGCAGATGCGACAGGAAAAAAACAAGGGCGCGGTGCATATGTGTCTAAAGATGTAGCTTTAGTTGAAAAGGCTCAACAAAGAGAAGTTTTAGAAAAATATTTTAACGCTACTAAAGATACACTTGATCCTGTTTATAAAGAAATAATAAGACTGATTTATAGAGAAGAGATCCCAAAATAATGACTAAAATGAAAATTTTTAATTTGCTTGGTTTAGCTATGAGAGCTGGTAAAATCAAAAGTGGCGAATCGGTCATCTTAAATGAGCTTAAAAAGAATCAAATAAAACTTGTCATATTAGCTAGCGATGCATCTAGTAACACTCTAAAACAAATGAATAATAAATGTAATAGTTACCAAGTGCCATTAAAAGTGTTTGGTACTAGAAATGAATTAGGGTTAGCAATAGGTAAAAGCGATAGAGTTAATATTGGTATAACAGATAATGGTTTTGCAAAAAAATTGTTATCAATGATAGATGAATATGGTAAGGAGTGATTATATGAGTAAACAAAGAATTTACGAATATGCGAAAGAATTAAATCTAAAGAGTAAAGAGATTATAGATGAGTTAAAAAGTATGAATGTTGAAGTGTCAAATCATATGCAAGCTTTAGAAGAAGAACAAATCAAAGCATTAGATAAAAAATTTAAAGCCTCTCAAGCGAAAGACACTAATAAACAAAATACTCAAAATAATCACCAAAAATCTAATAATAAACAAAATTCTAACGATAAAGAAAAACAACAAAGTAAGAATAATAGTAAACCAACGAAGAAAAAAGAACAAAACAACAAAGGAAAACAGCAAAATAAAAACAATAAAACTAATAAGAATCAAAAAAACAATAAAAATAAAAAGAATAATAAAAATAATAAACCTCAAAATGAGGTAGAAGAAACAAAAGAAATGCCCTCTAAAATCACTTATCAAGAAGGCATAACTGTCGGTGAGTTAGCTGAAAAGCTAAATGTAGAATCAGCTGGTATTATTAAAAAATTGTTCTTACTAGGTATTATGGCTAATATCAATCAATCATTGGATGAAGAAACATTAGAATTAATTGCAGATGACTATGGCGTTGAAATAGAGAAAGAAGTAGTCGTTGATGAAGAAGATTTATCAATTTATTTTGATGATGAGACTGATGATTCTGATGCAATTGAACGTCCAGCAGTTGTTACAATCATGGGCCACGTAGACCATGGTAAAACGACTTTATTAGATTCTATTCGTAACACTAAAGTTACAGAAGGAGAAGCTGGCGGAATCACTCAACATATTGGTGCTTATCAAATTGAAAATTCAGGTAAAAAAATTACGTTCTTAGATACTCCTGGACATGCTGCATTTACGACTATGCGTGCACGTGGTGCTCAAGTTACTGATATTACAATTTTAGTCGTGGCCGCTGATGATGGTGTGATGCCTCAAACAATTGAAGCTATAAATCACGCTAAAGAAGCAGAAGTACCTACGATTGTTGCAGTAAACAAAATTGATAAACCAACTGCTAACCCTGATCGTGTTATGCAAGAACTCACTGAGTATGGATTAATTCCAGAAGACTGGGGCGGTGACACAATCTTTGTACCACTATCTGCATTGAGTGGAGACGGTATTGATGATTTATTAGAAATGATCGGTTTAGTAGCGGAGGTACAAGAACTTAAAGCTAATCCTAATAAACAAGCTGTAGGTACTGTGATTGAGGCTGAATTAGATAAATCACGAGGTCCAGCTGCATCTTTACTTGTTCAAAATGGTACTTTAAACGTTGGAGATGCAATTGTTGTAGGTAATACTTATGGACGTATACGTGCAATGGTTAATGATTTAGGAAAAAGAATTAAATCTGCCGGTCCTTCAACACCTGTAGAAATTACTGGTATTAACGATGTTCCACTTGCAGGTGATCGTTTTGTTGTATTTGGTGATGAAAAACAAGCACGTCGAATTGGTGAAGCACGTCATGAGGCAAGTGTCATACAGCAACGTCAAGAAAGTAAAAATGTTTCATTAGACAATTTATTTGAGCAAATGAAACAAGGTGAAATGAAAGATTTAAATGTCATCATTAAAGGTGATGTACAAGGTTCAGTTGAAGCATTGGCCGCATCTCTAATGAAAATAGATGTTGAAGGTGTGAATGTACGAATTATTCATACAGCTGTTGGTGCTATCAATGAATCAGATGTTACATTAGCAAATGCATCAAATGGTATTATTATTGGTTTTAATGTACGCCCAGATGCAGGTGCGAAACGTGCGGCTGAAGCTGAAAATGTAGATATGCGATTACACAGAGTTATCTATAATGTTATTGAAGAGATAGAATCAGCTATGAAAGGTTTACTTGACCCAGAATTTGAAGAGCAAGTCATTGGACAAGCTGAAGTGCGTCAAACATTTAAAGTTTCTAAAGTTGGTACAATTGCTGGTAGTTATGTGACTGAAGGTAAAATCACTCGTAACGCTGGTGTACGCGTAATTAGAGATGGTATCGTGTTATTTGAAGGTGAACTTGACACATTAAAACGTTTCAAAGATGATGCTAAAGAAGTAGCTCAAGGCTATGAATGTGGTATTACAATTGAAAAATATAATGATCTCAAAGAAGGAGACATTATTGAAGCGTTTGAAATGGTAGAAATTCAAAGATAATTTTTGAAACTTATTGAGAGGCTATATGCTAAGTTAAGTACTTTAAGATATTTCATAAACCTAATATCTTAAAGTAGAGTATGACATACTTTGCTTAACCAACA
>OKOF01000269.1_pt1 | contig 11956 bp, 9 predicted proteins | sample 1614051 | NCBI WGS metagenome assembly OKOF01 (sample SAMN04436902, study PRJEB24849) | human gut metagenome | biome: human gut; feature: NICU; material: stool | host: Homo sapiens | place: USA: Saint Louis, MO | collected 2012-03-21
TATCAATTTTTTGACTAGGAAACGCTGATTCAAAGTATGTTTTTGATTCTTCTGAATCTACAATTAAATAATCTTGTTGTGTCCATTTATTATATTTTCGAGCTCGGTAGTTATATATATTTAAATTTTGGTGTGGCTCTTTACTATCTAAAAATAGTTTTTTAATAGGTGTCCCATGCCATAATTGGATGATTTTACCATTAGGGTGAATGTCGTCAGGAATATAGCTTTCCGTAATGACAAAAGTAGCTGTTTCAATCAAATTCTTCACATTTTCATCGTTAGTTGAAATAAAATGTGGTCCTGTTCTCTCATCTGTTATAAAGTAAGACTCTATCATAGGATTGTGTTTAACAAAGTAATTAAATAAATACTTAGAGTTTCCTCGATAGCCGAAATCAAATCCTAGAAAAACGACGTGGTTCTTAAGTTTTGATGAATCCTTTTTATAAATATAGCTAATCTCTTTGTGTTTTTTAACTGAATAATTCTTAATAGGAGTCACTAACCATCTTGGAGCTTTAAATTTAGTACTAAGTAGTACTGAATCATAATATCTAATACTATCGTGATCGTTAAATGGTACACGCGTAAATGGGATTCTTTGTTTATGTGCATAAGCGATGGTGTTTAAGAAGAATTTATCTCTATAAGTTAAATCATTACGGTCAAATGAGCGCCAAAATCCCTTGCTCGTTTTTAATGGTCCTTTAAAGTCTAATACGACATGACCTTCAACTGCGATATGCCCTTTAAGAATTGTTAATAATGCTAAATCAAAGATATTTTCAACTTCAAATTTATCAATAAGTTCTAATGTTGAATTAATTTCATAAATAACATTTGGATATAAATTAATATTTTTAACCCAGTCCTCAAAATCAACAAAGTCCAACCCGAAGTATTTACAATCGTTTAAATAATAATTGTTAATTGTATAGTCAACTATAAATGAAGTCTTAGGTAAAGTGATAGCTTTAATCATGGACTGATGAATTTGAATTTCATTTGAATAGGGGATGACATGCGTATAGCCGTCGCTAAGTGCACGTTCCATTTGCTCTTTTAATTTGTCCATATTTGAAATATTTATTTGCTTTATCATAAATCTTCCTTCAATCTCTTAACGATATTTGTTAGCTTTTATTTTATCATGGTGCATAATATAATTCATGTAAACATAACATAAAAATTAATATATATGTTTTTAACCTGTGAAATTAAAGCGCTTAACTACTATAAATATTAAGGTTTATTAATTGTTAACACCCCTTTACATTCATGTCACACCATTGTAAATTATATAAGAAAATGTTATATTTTTCTTGTGAAAATGGTCACGATATGCTTGTGGGGATCGTACTGATTTAATAGGTATTTATCACATATTAATAAGGGGACAGTATGCGTCTACCTAGTCTTCATGACTAAAGATTTAATGAGGAGAGTTCAATATGTTAGTAGAATCTTTTAATCCATTTGGTAATTTACTATTATCATCTTTAATTGCGGCAATCCCTATCATTTTATTTTTACTGTGTCTTACAGTATTTAAAATGAAAGGAATTTATGCTGCTATCACAACCCTTGTGGTTACATTATTAATTGCAATTCCATTCTTTAAATTACCAGTAGGAATTGCCTCTGGAGCAGTTGTTGAAGGTTTCTTCCAAGGTATCTTCCCAATCGGATATATTGTTATTATGGCAGTATTATTATATAAGATTACTTTGAAATCGGGGCAATTCGCAACTATTCAAGACAGTATTACAAGTATTTCACAAGACCAAAGAATTCAGCTTCTTTTAATTGGTTTTTCATTTAATGCATTCTTAGAAGGCGCTGCAGGATTTGGTGTTCCAATTGCAATTTGTGCACTTTTATTAGCGCAACTTGGCTTTAGACCATTACAAGCAGCTATGTTATGTTTAGTAGCTAACGCTGCATCTGGTGCATTTGGTGCAATTGGTATTCCGGTTGGTGTTGTAGATACACTTAACTTACCTGGTCATGTAGAAGCGATGGGAGTTTCACAAACATCAACATTAACTTTAGCAATTATTAACTTCTTTATTCCTTTCTTACTTATCTTTATCGTAGATGGTTTCAAAGGAATTAAAGAAACTTTACCTTCAATTCTTGTTGTTTCTGTCACTTATACAGTTTTACAAGGATTACTTACAGTGTTTAATGGTCCAGAATTAGCTGATATCATTCCATCACTTGCTTCTATGTTAGCATTAGCTTTATTCTCTAAGAAATTCCAACCTAAGAATATCTTTAGAGTTCAAAAAGATGTTAAACCAGAAGCACCGAAAAAACTTAAAGGTAAAGAAGTCTTATTTGCTTGGAGTCCATTCATTATCTTAACTGTCATTGTTATGATTTGGAGTGCACCTTCATTTAAAGCATTATTTGCACCAAAAGGTAAATTATCTGCTTTAGTTGCAAACTTTGACTTACCTGGTACTTTCAGTAATATTTCACACAAACCAATTACTTTATCATTAAACTTAATTGGTCAAACAGGTACAGCAATTCTAATTACAATTATTATTACTGTTTTAATGGCTAAAAAAGTCAACTTTGGTGATGCTGGTCGCTTATTTGTTGAAGCATTTAAAGAATTATGGTTACCAATCATAACAATTTGTTTCATCTTAGCAATTTCAAAAATCACAACATATGGTGGTTTAAGTAATGCTATGGGACAAGGCATCTCAAAAGCAGGAAGCGTATTCCCAATATTATCACCAATCCTTGGTTGGATCGGCGTATTTATGACTGGTTCAGTTGTTAATAACAACTCTTTATTCGCGCCAATTCAAGCTTCTGTAGCACAACAAATTGGTACAAGTGGTTCACTACTTGTAGCTTCAAATACAGCAGGTGGGGTTGCGGCGAAACTTATTTCTCCACAATCTATTGCCATTGCAACAGCAGCTGTTAAAGAAGTAGGTAAAGAATCTGAACTACTTAAAATGACATTACGTTATAGTATTGGATTACTTGTATTTATCTGTATCTGGACATTTATCTTGTCATTCATTCTGTAAATCAAAATTTATTGAAATGTATTTTTCATATACAAAGCCCGAAATGAAGCTATAAAGTCATTCATTTCGGGCTTTCAATATTTTGCTTTTGGATGTCGAGAGTTTAGGTAATCTTTTAAAATGATGTAATTGTTATATAAATTCTCATTTGAAAAATAGGAGTGAGACAGTTCGTTTTAAATGAACTAAGTCTCACTCCTATTTTTATTTAAACATAGACATAAATAATTGATATATATGATCCGGACTAAATTGTTTCAACGTATCTTTACTATTTTCAATGATGTGATCTAACTCATTATAATGTTGTGTTGTTAAATCGATACGTTTTGCAAGTTCAGACACATTTTCATAGTTTACTAAATAACCATTATCTCCGTTGTTAATGATTGAATCTGGCCCTACATTGCCTTCAAAACTTATTACTATATTATCTTGCACCATTGCCTCTAAAATAATCATTCCGAAACCTTCATTGCGTGAAGGTACAACAACGATTTTACTTTGTGCAAGTTTATTATTTAATTCTTGCGTTGGCTCATATATTTTAATCAAATCATTTAAATGATATTGATTAATAAAGTCAACAAGTGATGTTTTCTTACTACCAGAACCATAGATGTGAACGTCATAATTCAATTGACGCAAGTCTTCTTGTATTAAACGAATACTCTCTAATAATAAATCATACCCTTTTTCATATTCTAAACGTCCGGCGCTAATAATACGATTTTTCTTTGGAGCAGCAATTCTTTTTTCGGTAACCATATTAGGTATAACGTATACAGGAGTTTTAAGTTGTGATTGATATTTTTGCTGGTCTGCGACAGTTAACGTTGTAATCTTATTGATATTACGGTACGCAGCAATAATTTCCTTTTGATACTGATCAGGGTGAGCATCAAAATTCATATGTTCCATTGCGATGGTCACTATTTCAGCTTTAGCATATTTAGAAATGAGAATATTAAAGCTAGCTCTTGTTCCAACGAGTACATCAGTTTTAGTATGCCTGATTGCTTTAATCATTTTTTTCTCTACATAACTCGAAAACTGACTTTTACCTGGCTCAAATTGAGAAATCACTTTTGTATTTAAAAAGGGGGTATACTTTTTGATACGATTTGCCGTAATAGCTCTAGTATTTTTAAGCTTTAAGCGATAGTCCACTACGACTTTAACTTTTATTGCTGAATGTAATTCAAAATATGGAGAGTCTGCGCCTCTAAAAACTGAAATAATTGTTACAGGATGTCCTTTTTCTGCCAGTGTATTTGCAAGTTGTGTCACCGACTTTACCGTTCCGCCCATTGCATAAATATTATGCATAAAAAATGTGAACGACTTCATTGCGTAAAACACCTCATTGTTTTCTATGATATTTAAGTCATTATAACATTAGTTCGTATATAAGGGGTAACATGTAAACAATTGTAATTTGAATTGTGTAATGAAGCTATTCTCATAATGTTGACTTTTATTCTTTTGTGTAACACAATTTATATATATAATTAAATTAGTTCAATTAATGGTTATGATAAGGAAGAAATGAGCACTTCCTTGAAAGACGCTTAGATTTTTTTGCAATATAGAGAAAGCGCTTTAATTTTATTAAAGACATCGACATCTATGAGTGTCAATCGTTCCATTTATTTAATAAAAAAGGGGGACTGTGTTTGTTATGAATACTCAACATAGCAAAACAGATGTCATCTTAATAGGTGGCGGAATTATGAGCGCAACATTAGGAACTTTACTAAAAGAATTAACACCAGAAAAAGATATCCAATTGTTCGAAAGATTGAGTCAACCCGGCGAAGAAAGTTCAAATGTTTGGAATAATGCGGGAACAGGTCATTCAGCATTGTGTGAATTGAACTATACGAAAGAAGGTAAAGATGGTTCAGTAGATATTACTAAAGCAATTCATATTAACGAGCAATTTCAAATATCTAAACAGTTTTGGGCTTATTTAATACGTGAAGGTCATATTGAAAGTCCAGATAAATTTATTCAATCAGTGCCACATATGAGCTTTGTTAAAGGGGAAGAAAATGTTAAATTTTTAAAAAGTCGAGTGGCGAGTTTACAGAAAAATGTATTATTTGAAAAAATGAAAATTTCTCAAGATCCAGAAAAAATTAACTCATGGGTTCCTTTAATGATGGAAGGACGCCAATCAGATGAAGCAATTGCCATTACGTATGACGAGACAGGTACAGATGTTAACTTTGGTGCTTTGACTAAAAAGTTAATAGCTAATTTACAACAAAAAAATGTTGGCATTAATTATAAACATGAAGTTTTAGATATAAAAAAATTAAATAATGGTAACTGGCAAGTTGTGGTTAAAGATTTAAATACATCAAATGTAATGAATTATGAATCTAAGTTCGTCTTCATCGGAGCTGGTGGTGCAAGTTTACCTTTATTACAAAAAACAAAGATTAAGGAATCTAAACACATTGGTGGTTTCCCAGTAAGTGGATTATTTTTACGATGTAAAAATCCAGATGTCATACATAGACATCATGCAAAAGTCTACGGTAAAGCCGAGGTTGGTGCACCTCCAATGTCAGTTCCACATTTAGATACACGATTTGTTAATGGTGAAAAATCATTACTATTTGGACCTTTTGCAGGGTTTTCGCCAAAATTCTTAAAAAACGGTTCATATTTAGATTTAGTTAAATCTGTGAAACCCAATAATATGATAACAATGTTAAGTGCTGGCGTAAAAGAATTTAATTTGACGAAATATTTAGTTTCTCAATTAATGCTTTCAAATGAAGAACGGATCAATGATTTGCGTGTATTCTTACCAGAAGCGAAAGATGAAGATTGGGAAGTAATTACTGCAGGTCAACGTGTTCAAGTAATTAAAGATACAGATAAGTCTAAAGGTCAATTACAATTTGGTACGGAAGTAATAACATCAGAAGATGGTTCACTTGCTGCATTATTAGGTGCTTCACCTGGTGCTTCGACTGCTGTTGATATCATGTTTGATGTCTTGCAACGTTGTTACAAATCAGAGTTTAAGTCATGGGAACCAAAAATTAAAGAAATGGTCCCATCATTTGGTTTAAAATTGTCAGAGCATGAAGATATGTACCATTCAATAAACGAAGAAGTAAAAAAATACTTGAATGTAAAGTAGTATTTAAAAAACCACCATTAAATGATTAAAAATAAGTTATCATTTAATGGTGGTTTTATATGTGGTGTATAGTTTATTTAATGAAATGTTTTAAATTCATCATATTTTGTTATGAATCCAATTGATAGTTTAAAGAATACTTACTAAATAAATAGTTTTACAATAAATTGTGTTTTATCATCTGAAGTGAGAGTAATGCTACCATGATGAAGATGAATGATTGATTGGGTAATGGCTAGACCTAGACCATTACTACTAGATTCGTCACTCAGTTTATAAAAACGATCGAAGATATGTTTCGCATCTTCTTCTGCAATCGATCCATCATTTTCAATATTAAATATAATCAAGTGATTTGTACTAGTTAGAGTGATATTAATCATGCTATTTTGAGGAGCATAATTCATTGCATTAATGATGAGGTTATTGAAAGCTTGATGTAATAGTCTTTCATTTCCTCGGAAATACAAATCTTCTAATTCAGTAAACATAACTAAATCTTTTTCATCAGTTCGAAATTGTTCATGTCTAATAATATCCTTTATTAAAGTATTTAAATGAACATTATCGTTAAAAGTAAGGTGGGAAGCATTATCTAATTCAGATAAAAGTAGCAATTCCTTAGTTAGTTCACTTACTTGATTAGTGATTTCAAACATTTCATTGATACATAGTTGTTTCTCTTCTTCATTTTGCGTCAATTCAAGTTGTGTAAGCAATCGTTGTAAATGTGTAAGCGGTGTTTTAACTTCATGAGATACATTTTGGACAAAATGTTGTCTCATTTGATCTACTTGTCCTAAATTTTGACGCATTGTATTGAAACGTGATTGCAGTGTTCCGATTTCATCGTGACGTGTTTGTTTGATAGGCGTACTGAAATCACCTTTCATAATTCGAGTTGTTGCATTTTTTAATGCGGTCACTGGTTTAATAATAGAATATGTTGATGCAATGACTAGTGAAATTGAAATAATAAGTAAAAGTGTTATCAACACAGCTAAGAAAATTCTAAATTCGCTAAAAGTTTCCCCGATATCTGGGCGCATAAAAACTGCTAATGCCCCATCATCTGTTTTAAATTGAATACCTACTGTATTATCCGTTTCATTATCGAAGAACCCTGTTACAAAAAATGCATAAGGTTTATTTTTAATACCATGATAATCTTCACCGTTGAGCACTTTTTTGATTGCAGACTGACTTATAGTATTTTTACGAAAAGTTTCCCCATAAAAATGTTTGGTTCCATGTTCGTTGACAGTCATAATTTGATAATTCATTTGACCTAAATGTTTCAAATACGTATCTAGAGGTTTAGGTTTTTGTGTTCTTTCATATTCACGAGCTTCTTTGAGTGTGCGCATAATTTTTGCATCATTAGAAGCTTTCAAATGAAAGTGATAATAAATATTCGTAAAAAGAAAACTCATTAATGCACTAAACAAAATGACTGTAATTGCATATATAGCAATTCTCGAATATAATGTTTTAAACATTTTGGTCCATCCTATATCCTTGACCTCTTACAGTTTGAATTGATACTGATGATTTCAATTTAGATAAACGTTGACGTAATCTTTTAATATGAACATCAACAGTACGATCATCTCCTTCATAATCGAAGCCCCAAATTTTTTCAATAATATCATCTCGAGTGAAAATATGTTTAGGATTAGAGGCTAATAAAAATAACAACTGAAATTCTTTGTTTGGAAGATTCATCGTTTTTGAACCCACAGTAATTTCCATGTAAGACTGATTTAATATTAAGTTGCCAAGTTGTAACTCGTTATCAGCATTAATTTGATATCGTCTTAAGACAGCTTTAATTCTAAATAATAATTCTTTAACCTCAAAAGGTTTAGTGACATAATCGTCAGTCCCACTTAGAAATGCACGTTCTTTATCACTTAATGCATCTCTAGCTGTTAACATTATGACAGGAATATGATAATCATCTTTCAAAGTCTGACAAAGCTCAAAACCATCCATTCCACTCATCATAATATCTACTATCGCAATATCAACATTTTTATTTTCAAGAAAATCTAGTGATGCTTCTCCACTTGTGAAAGTATGTGTTTGAATACTTTCTCTTTCTAAATGACTTGAAACATATTGCAATAACTTTTTATCATCGTCTACGATTAAGCAATTAATCATATGTTTACGCTCCTATACTTTTTAATGATTATACTACGTTAAAACAAATTATGAACAAAATCACACTTGTTCATATTGAGTTCATATTTATAAAGAAATGGGAGAGGATATCAATGAATCTAGCTTGGAAAGAGATTAAATTTTATAAGTTCAGATTTATATTAATCATGTTCATTATTTTTCTAATGGCGATTATGGTTTTATTTATCAGTGGACTTGCTCAAGGCCTAGCACGAGAAAATATATCAATATTTGATCAAATTAAAGGTAATCAATTTGTTGTTCAAAAAATGAAAGAACCACAATTAGAAAAATCTATTCTATCACGAAGTAAACAAGACAATATTTCAAAAATTATTGATGAAAAACCTTTTAAAATGGCAGGTAAAACTTTCAAAATCAATGGAAACGAAGAAAACGTGATGGCTATAAATAGCGTGAAAAATCATCAGCCAAATTTGAAATCTGGTCATTATCCTAAAAATGGAAATCAGATAGCAATAAATGAAAAACTAACTGCAGAAGGTCTTTATTTAGACGATAAAGTTAAAGTCAAAGGTGACGATACAACTTATAAAGTTGTAGGTATATTAAAAAACACGATGTATTCTCATAGTAACATTGTTATGATGGACCAATCCAAAATAGAACAAAGTAGTAATGTCGCAACATTTTATGTTACGAACCAATTATCTAAATCGGATAAAAATAAAATAAATCACATCAAAGGCGTTCAAACAGCAACTACAGACAATATAACAAGTAATATCGCAAGTTATAAAGCAGAGCAAACACCATTGGATATGATGATTATTAGTTTATATATTATAACTGCAATTGTATTGAGTGCATTCTTTTATGTAATGACGATACAAAAGACATCTGAAATCGGTATTTTAAAAGCAATTGGTATAACTACAAAGCACTTATTGACATCATTGATTTTACAAATTTCAATGATTACATTTATAGGTGTAGCTATAGCAGAAGTAGTTATTTTGCTCATCAGTCAAATTTTACCTGTATCTATGCCATTCCATATAGATATGCATAATATAATCATTGTACTTGTCATATTTATGATAGTTGGATTAATCGGTACATCATTATCATTTATTAAGTTAATTAAAATTGATCCTATTGAAGCTATTGGAGGTGGCCAATAATGGGTTTAGTTGTTAAAGATATAAGTAAAACTTTTGGAGAAAAAACCTCAAAAACAGAGGTGTTAAAAGATATTAACTTTGAAGTGAAAGATGGAGAATTCATCATTTTAAATGGTGCTTCAGGATCAGGAAAAACAACCTTATTAACTATTTTAGGTGGTTTGTTATCTCAAACATCAGGTGATGTAGTATACGAGGGGAAATCCTTATTTGAACGACATACTAATAAAGCGCACTTAAGACTAAATGATATTGGTTTTATCTTTCAAGCCTCTCATTTAGTTCCATACTTAAAAGTTTTAGACCAACTTACCTTAATAGGTAAAGAAACTGGAATGTCTAGCAAAGAAGCTCAAGCAAGAGCTAAAGAATTATTAACAAAAATTGGATTAGAAGAGCAACTTAATAGCTACCCACATATGCTTTCAGGTGGACAACAACAACGTGTAGCGATTATGAGAGCACTTATGAATCATCCGAAAATTGTTTTAGCAGATGAACCCACAGCAAGTCTTGATGCTAGTCGTGCTCAAGAGGTTGTTGAAATGATCAGAAAACAAATAAAAGCTAACCAAATGATAGGTATCATGATTACTCATGATGAAAGCTTGTTCAAATACGCTGATCGTATTGTTCAATTGTACGATGGTAAAATAAAAAACAGTTAAAAGGGAAGTAGGATAGAATAGATAGAACAAATGATATTTCACTCTAGAACCCCAACTTGCCTTGTCCGAGGAATTTCGTACTGAAATTCTCTGTGTTGGGGCCCCGAACCCCAACTTGCTTTGTCCGAGGAATTTCGTACTGAAATTCTCTGTGTTGGGGCCTCGAACCCCAACTATGGAATTGTTGTATATCACATTTAATTTACTATAATTTAAAGAAGCTTGCGACATGTTTGTGTCGCAAGCTTCTTTAAATATATTCAATTTTGCTAAGAGGGATTTATATGGTTTGTAGTATTGCAAGCCAAAACAACATAGCGAAATAAATAGTAAGTATTGTTTTATATTGATACATTAAACCCAAAAAGTCTATAATCATAGATTGTGCCAAAAAGTGGTATGGTGTACGACTTCCAATACCATCGAAAGAAAGATGAGCTTTTTTAGCAAATTTAAGCGCTCTTAAAACATGAAATTGACTTGTTACACACAACATCTGACTTGAAGTAGGCATCATCGAATGAATGATAGATTTAGAGTATAAGAAATTGGTTCGTGTATTCGTGGATTGATTCTCCATAAATATATGGTTTTCCGGAACGTTGTGAGCTATAAGGTATCTTTTCATCGCAAGTGCTTCTGAAATTGGTTCGTCAGGACCTTGGCCACCACTTACAATGATGATAGGTTTAGTCCGTTGTGAATGATAAACAGATAAAGCTTTATCAAGTCTTGCAGCAAGAAGCGTAGTCACTTCTTCAGAGAAAATTCCAGCTCCAAGCACCATAATTAACTTTACGTGTTTATAATATTGATGATTTTCAAAAGCTGTAGACCAAGATAAGTATCCGATAAATGAATAAATTGTACTAAATGCAATGATAGCGGCCCATAAAGCTAAGCTATTAATGATAATTAGGGGAATAGTACTTATATATAAACAACTCACAGCAAATAGCCCCACAGTATAAAAATGATGACTAAGTTGTAAAATAAAAAAACGTCCTGTTTGCAACTTGAAAATATAACGATATTTAATCAATAACAGTATCATTGCTACAATTACAATGATAAACATATCATATGGTATTGATACAGTTACCATATGATAAGTCATCATAACAAAACCAATGATGTTATATAAGATGAAACTAAATAAATTAAGAGTAAACGATTGCTTCGTATATAATAAAACAATAAGTAATAATTCAATTAGAAAACATAAAAAAAGTAACATTGTTTTGATACCTCAGTAGTTATATTACTTATAAATTTAGCTTATGAAATTATAATTAGCAATGTTTATGAATATGGTAATTTTAATACATATTTATGGTTTAAATTTTAAGGTATTATTGCTATGCTTTAAAAGGATTAAACATAATTTTTTTATATAAATCGTTTAGATTAATTAGGAGATAAAAATGGTAAGAAGAATAGAAGATCACATCTCATTTTTAGAAAAATTTATTAATGATGTTAATACATTAACGGCAAAGTTACTTAAAGACTTGCAAACTGAGTATGGCATATCAGCTGAGCAATCTCATGTGTTAAATATGCTTAGTATAGAGGCGTTAACTGTGGGGCAAATTACAGAGAAACAAGGTGTTAATAAAGCTGCTGTTAGTCGAAGAGTCAAAAAGTTGCTCAATGCTGAATTAGTTAAATTAGAAAAACCTGATTCCAATACTGACCAACGTCTTAAAATAATTAAATTATCTAATAAAGGAAAAAAAT
>OKOF01000281.1_pt1 | contig 11398 bp, 9 predicted proteins | sample 1614051 | NCBI WGS metagenome assembly OKOF01 (sample SAMN04436902, study PRJEB24849) | human gut metagenome | biome: human gut; feature: NICU; material: stool | host: Homo sapiens | place: USA: Saint Louis, MO | collected 2012-03-21
ATAACAAAACAAATTTTGCTCGAAGTACTATGACTGTACCTAGTCCTTACTGTCATATGTACAATAATATTCATTTCCCATAAAAGCCAAGTGTATTACCATGTGCACTTGGTTTTTATATTGCATCAATTTCGGTAACTTTAAAAATATTTAAATATCTTTATATCAATAATAAAAAAGTCCAAGCATCTCACCTATATCAATAGACGACATGCCTGGACATCTTTTTTAGTTAAAATGTATTATCGTAGTCACTCTTCGACATATTACCATGCAAATAAACCAACGAAAGCTGCTGTTAATAATGAAACTAGGATACCTGATAATAGCATCATAGGCACATATTTAGATACAAAGTCTGATGTCTTTTTATCAACAATTCCTTTCAATGTACCGATAATCATACCAATCGTTGAGAAGTTTGCAAATGAAATTAAGAATGTTGTAATAACCGCACGATGGTGTGGTGTATAAGATGCAATATCTTTAGAAATTTCACCCATAACAACAAATTCGTTTGTAACAATTTTCTTAGCCATTTGTTGTGCTACCAACCACGCTTCATCATAAGGTAAACCGAGTAATAGCGCAAACGGATACATAAACACACCTAAAATTTGGTTTAAACCGAAACTACCTTTTATGCCCATCCATCCTGTTATCAATCCTGTAATCAAATTGATAAAACGATCAAATAGATCAGCTAATGCTACAAAACTAATAACAAATGCGATGATGATTAATACTAATTTACCTGCTGCTAATACAGAATCTCCAAGGAATGAGAAGAATGGTTGACGTTCAACTTCATTGTTTTTAAGACTGTAAATAATATCTTCTTTCTCTTCAACACTTACTGGATTCAACAAGCATGACACAATAATCGCGTTAACGATATTTAGTGGAATTGCCGTTAGTACCAGTTCTCCTGGTACCATTTGTACATACGCACCTACAATAGCTCCCGATACAGAGCTCATTGACATCATTGCGATTGTTAATACACGCATTTCATTCATACGTTTTAGTTGCTCACTTGATACGGCTAATGCTTCAGTATTTCCTAAAAACATCATTTCAATCCCAAAGAATGACTCGAATTTAGGTTGTCTTGTTACTTTAGCTAGTAACCAACCAATACCTCCAATAATTTTCGGTAAAATATTAAAGTACATTAAGATATCAAATAATGGCACTATTAATAAAATTGGGAATAAGGCTGCAACAGCCATATCCATCATTTTAACATTTGTCAAACTTGCAAATGCAAAACCTGTACCAGCATGCGCTGACTGAACTACCCAAGCGATACCATTGGCTGCTCCTCTTACTGCTTTTTGACCCCAATCAAAATAAATAAAGAACCATGCTAAAAACAGGTTTAAAACAACTAAGATCCCAATTGATTGCCATTGGATATTTTTGCGATCTCTTGAAAATAATACCGCAATACCAAGAAATACAATTAGACCAATAATGTTGATTAATAAAAACATTTGGCACCCACCTATGATTTAATTTTTTAAAAATTTAGAAACATTGAAATATCAAACTTCTGTACCGTGGACTCTAAAATCAGTTAAATTGCTATGTAAAATATGAAGAATTATGACTCGTGGCTACAGTATTTAATATATGTATGTTTGCTTATAACTTGTATTATACCATGAGCATTTTTTTCTTAAAATATCGATTTCATTAATTTAAGAATTATTATGTCGTAACTTCTCACATGATTTAAAATAGACAAAAGCTTGAAGCAATTTATTAACATCTATATCCATCAATGTGCCACATTTTAATTTTCTCGATGGTATATCTGTACTTGCTCCAAGCTTACTTATATATATAAATTTAATCTGTTAATTTTTGAGACACTACAAAGTTTTTATACTTCGCATGTGATGCCATCAGTTCTGAATGCGTACCTTTACCTGTTACCTGTCCTTTGTCTAAGAATATAATTTGACCGGCTTTTTTAATTGTAGACAAACGATGCGCAATGACAATCGTTGTTCTACCTTCCATCAATGTTTCTAAAGCTTCTTGAATTTTCAATTCACTTTCACTATCGAGATTAGCTGTTGCTTCATCAAGTAACAAAATATCAGGATTTTTAACAAAACTTCTAGCAATATCAATACGTTGACGTTGACCGCCAGACAGTTTCAATCCTCGTTCACCTACAAGCGTGTCATACCCTTCATCAAATTGCATGATAAAATCATGACAGTTCGCTAATTTAGCATAATTAATAAGTTCTTCATCTGAAACATGACGATTAATTCCGTATAAAATATTGTCTCTAATTGTACCACTCATCATCGAATTTGATTGCATAACATATCCAATTTTGCGTCGCCACTTAGATAACGGGATATCATAGACACTTTCAAGGCCATATTTAATATCACCTGACTCAATTTCATACATACGTTCTATCAGATTAAATATCGTACTTTTACCAGATCCAGAAGGACCTACAAAAGCACTCACTTGCCCTTGTGGGATTTGGAACGACACATCATCTAATATTTTCTTCACATCATATTTAAAGTCTACATGTTCAAATGACAACACACCGTCATCAATTAATACATTTTCAGAATCTTCAAGAGCTTCTGTCGGTTCAATAGGTTCTTGCATGATTTCGTATATTCTACTACTTGCACCGACTGCCTTTTTATAATCTGTAACTAACGTTGAAAGATTGATTAAAGGCATCGATAATTGAATAACATAAAATATCATTGCAATTAATGTACCTGCAGTGATTGCACCAGTCGCAATTTCTAATGCACCAAAACCTAAAATAATTGCAATTGTTAGCAACATAACAATACCTGAAATTGGTTGTACAACTGCCGCAATTTTAGCCTGTTTTAAACCTAATTTATATATTTCATTCAAATTTTTATGTGCATTATCTAATTCAAGTCGCTCTGTATTTGATATTTTAACAAGACGCATTTCAGTTAGGACACGCCCTAACAAACCACTAAAGTTTGCAATTTCAGATTGTGTACTTGTCGATATCTTTTGCATAATACGTCCTAGAGGAATCATAATTAAAACAAATATCGGTATCGTTATAAATGTTAATAATGTCATTTTCCAATCTAAAATAAATAACATGATTAGTGACCCAACTAATGTAACGATTGATGGTAATAAGTTAGGTAGCTTTTGTGAAATAAATTCATTTATCACTTTCGTATCGTCAGTTAATCGACTCATTAATTGACCACTTTCATTTTTGTCAAAGAATGGCATTTTTAATTGTATGATATGCTCCCATAAAACTGAGCGTATCGCATAAATAATTTTTTCACCAATTTTACTTAATAAATATAAACCTAATCCGCTTAATAAAGCATTGATGACAAAGATACCACCAAATAATGCGATTAGATTCCAATTGATATGACTCACGGAAAATTTATCTACAATTCGTCCAGTAAACAGTGGCACTAATAGTCCACTTAAGCTCCCTAGTGATGAAATAGTGATAGCTGCAACGATAAGACCCACTGGCCATGATAGTTTTTTAAATAAGAAAAACAATGGATTTTCTCGTTTCATAGTTTTACCTCTTCTGTTTGAAATTTATAGTTAATTCATTTAGATAGATACATGCATTTCTATCATATACTTTCTCCCAACAAAACTTTAAAAATCAAATAAAGTATTGCCCCAAAATACCGCTCATAACATTTATATGATAGAATATTTCTATTGCATTTTTTGTAATAACTTCTCAAAGTCTTTATATTAAAACATGAAAATTAATCGCTTTTGAGTAAGTTTGCTCTTCGTACAAACATTATAACACCTTTAGCTACGCACGTAATATATTTGCATTATTTTTCAAATTAACTGCAGAAAACTTTATTTTCAACAATTTAATTAAGGTGAAGTGAATTAGCAATGATTTCCGTAATTAGGAATGACCATTGCTTTTAGGGAATATTTAAGAATTGGAAAAGGGAAGATTAACGCTTTATGAAAAATTTAATATCTATTATCATCATTTTATGTTTAACATTAAGTATTATGACACCATATGCACAAGCTGCTAACAGTGACGTAACCCCTGTACAAGCAGCAAATCAATATGGTTATGCAGGTTTGTCGGCTGCATACGAACCGACGAGTGCTGTTAATGTTAGTCAAACTGGACAATTACTGTATCAATACAATATCGATACTAAGTGGAATCCAGCGTCTATGACTAAATTAATGACAATGTACTTAACATTGGAAGCTGTAAATAAGGGGCAGCTTTCACTTGATGACACAGTCACAATGACGAACAAAGAATATATTATGTCTACACTACCTGAGTTGAGTAATACGAAACTATATCCTGGACAAGTATGGACAATCGCAGACCTATTACAAATTACAGTATCTAATTCTAGTAATGCCGCGGCATTAATTTTAGCTAAGAAGGTATCAAAAAACACCAGCGATTTCGTTGATTTAATGAATAACAAAGCTAAAGCTATCGGAATGAAAAATACACATTTCGTCAATCCAACGGGTGCTGAAAATTCAAGATTACGTACATTTGCACCAACAAAATATAAAGACCAAGAACGTACTGTAACGACTGCTAGAGACTACGCCATTTTAGATTTACACGTGATTAAAGAGACACCTAAAATATTAGACTTTACAAAGCAGTTAGCACCAACAACGCATGCAGTTACGTATTACACATTCAACTTTTCATTGGAAGGTGCAAAAATGAGTTTGCCTGGTACAGATGGTTTAAAAACTGGATCAAGTGATACAGCAAATTACAACCATACGATTACTACTAAACGAGGTAAATTTAGAATTAATCAAGTTATCATGGGTGCAGGAGACTATAAAAACCTTGGTGGCGAGAAGCAACGTAATATGATGGGGAATGCATTAATGGAACGTTCATTTGATCAGTATAAATATGTAAAAATATTGTCTAAAGGTGAGCAAAGGATAAATGGTAAGAAATATTATGTTGAAAATGATCTCTACGATGTTTTACCAAGTGATTTTAGTAAAAAAGATTATAAACTTGTAGTCGAAGATGGTAAAGTACACGCGGACTATCCAAGAGAATTTATTAATAAAGATTATGGACCTCCAACTGTAGAAGTTCATCAGCCAATTATCCAAAAGGCAAATACTGTTGCTAAAAGTATGTGGGAAGAACATCCATTATTCACTATCATTGGTGGTGCATGCCTAGTCGCTGGATTAGCACTAATTGTTCATATGATAATCAATCGTTTATTTAGAAAAAGAAAATAAAACATACTAAAAACGGACAAGTTGCACATTATAAAGCTGCGAAACTTGTCCGTTTTATATTTATTTTATAATAACCTACGTTAATTTATCGTTTAGTATCGATAGTTCTATATAATTTATTTAGCATCTTTACCATATAATTCTTGTTTGATTTTAGTCGTCGAAATGCCTTCTGTACGTTTTAAATAAATGACTTCACATTTATCCTTTAAGAAGTCGAATTCACCTTCCCAGTCATGTCCCATAACAAAAACATCTACATCAAATTTTTCGACATCGTCTTCTTTTTGTCCCCAGCCCTTTTCTGGAATGACTAAATCGACATAGCGTATTGATTCAAGCATCATTTTTCGTTGTTCATAATCATAATAAGATTTTTTATGTTTAATTTGATTAAATTCATCAGTTGATAATGCTACTATTAAATAATCGCCCATCTCTCTTGCACGACGAAGCAATTCGATATGACCATAGTGAAGTAAGTCATATGTGCCATATGTTATTACACGTTTCATTAAGTTATCCTCCTCATATTGTCACATCATAGGAATGCAGTTTATGGTCATCAATGTACACGTTAACGTTTTAACATTGATTTTGTTCGATGTGCAAACTTTCTCCCTTTAAGTTGTATCAAGAATCTTTTATAAGTCGGCCTATTAATGCCCACTTGAATTAATGTTTGTCGCCACAATTCGTATATTTCTCTATCCCAATTCTCACCATTAAATTCAACTGTATTTATAATGTCAAACATATTTTGTGATACATAATCAGAATGCTGCATAGACATAATATAGTCTTTTACGAGTTGAATTGTCGTGTGCGTTACTGCTGGGTGTTCATTCATATAATATTTTAATGAATTATTGAATAAAATACGATCAGCCATATCACTATATAATAGCCTTTGTTCAGGTAATAGTAACATTTCCATGACTCGTTGTCTTATTTTCATAATTTCTGTGATATATCTATTAAAATCCTCATTGTTACTTGTAGCATGTATATCTATATCGTTATCTCCGACAATCATCTGTGAAACTAAATGTATATCCGTAGCTTTTTGCATCGCTTTGACAAGTATTTCGTGATTATAAGTGTTAGCTAAAGTTTCGTCACACTGTAATTCAGCAAATTTAGCACTGAATAACTTTCCGTCAAAAGACATCATTGATAACAAATCTGGTTGTTCCGTTAATGTAACGATTCGATTGTCTTTAATAAACTCATCAGAACTTTTCAATTTCCATTCACCATGGTAATTGTAAGCTCGCTGCCCTATTACCATATCAATATTATCATTATTTTTGAATGCTGCAGTTAGCCTATCTAATTTACCTGGCAATACGATTGATGTTGGATTTATGACCATAAATGCGTCACTATCATGTGGATCTGTCATTTTGATCTCCATCAAACCTTTATTAATACACGTAGCTATCGAAGCATTTTGTAATTGTATTAATGAAATATGCTTGAGTTCTCTTTGTAACCTTTCAATCATAGAAATTGTTTGATCAGTAGAACCACCATCAATACAAAGGATTCTATAGTGTTCTTTACTCTCAATAGAGATTAACAATTGTCGAATTGTTGCCTCATTATTACATGTAGGTATGATTATCGTAAGCCTCATTTTGTCACCATCTTATCTATATATTCTGTGAGCTGATGTAAACTTTTATCAGTATTATACTTATGCCAATCTTTAAATAATGGACTTAATAGATGTTCTTTTTCTTGTATCGTCATTATTAAATCCTCTTCAGTATACACTTTGTAGCTATCCGGTATTGCTTTGTAAAATTGATTCAGGCCTCTCACCTTATCATATGTTCCTTCATCATACACATAAAATATAGTTGGAATATCTAACAAGCTAGCTTCTATTGGCAGCGAACTATAGTCGCTAATAATTATATCTGACATTAACATTAATATAGACGTATCGATCGAAGATACATCATCAATGTCTGAATGTTCAATTGATGGATGTAGTTTATTAATCAGTGTATATCCTGGTAAACATTTTTCAAAATAAGCTTTATCAATAGCCCTATTATCTGCTTTATCTTCTCTATATGTTGGTACATATAATGCCAACTTATTTGTAATTCCATATTTATCCTTTAACTCTGCCTTAACCGTTGCTCTATCAGCTGTGTAATATTTATTAATTCTCGGAAGCCCAAAATACAACATTTGCTCTTCTGTTGCACCTAAAGACTGTTTAAAACATTGTGACATTTGTTCACAACCCACTAAGTAAAAATCTGTCGCTTGATAAACTTTACGGTACTGCTGAACCATTGCCTTGTCAGACACATCGACTTGATGATCTGTTAAGCCAAAGTTTTTTAACGCACCACTTGCATGCCACGTTTGAACAATGTGTTGATTAGAAGTCTTATTATATCCACCTAGTAATAGGTAATAATTATCGATAATAATCATCTGCGCGCTTTTCAAAGCCTTAATTTGTTTTACCAGTGTTCGATTAGTCATTTCTATCACATTAACATCGTCGCTAAGTTCAGATAAATAAGGCGCTTGTTTTGGTGTTGTTAAAACCGTTTTCTGATACAACGAATTATTTAATGCTTTGATGATAGGCTTAATATCTTCTGGAAAAGTCATCATAAATACGATATGCGGTTTATCAATCACTTGAGGCGTAATCATTTTAGAAAGTATTCGAACTACCAAATGATAAAATTTCTTTATTAAAACGTTCATAATACACCAACTTAATATGTTATTTACTTAAATTATAAACAAAAATGAACCCCACTTCCATTTATTAATGGTTAGCGGGGTTTCGTCATATAAATATATTACAAGAAGTCTGCAAATTGATCTCTATATTTCATGTGTAAGTACGCACCAATTGCAAAGAAAATGGCAACAATACCGAAATTGTATAACATTAATTTCCAATGATCCATGAAATACCATTCGTGATATAAAATTGCTGCACGGTATGATTCAGCAATAAAGTAAACTGGATTATATTTCATTATTTCATGAATTAAACCACTGATACCATGGTTCTTTGGTAGCCACAAAATTGGTGAAAAGTAAAATAATATTCTTAATATTGCTTGCATTAACATTTGTGTATCTCTAACTAACACACCGAGTGTTGATGTTAATAACGTCACCGAGGCAGTTAAGAAAAAACAAAACGGTACATATATCAATAATTGAATGATATGTATTGATGGATAAATACCCGTAAACATACATGCAATTATCACAAGTAAAAGTAAGCCTAAATGTCCATAAAATCTACTTGTCACAATATATGTCGGTATTATCGATAACGGGAAGTTCATTTTCGATACTTGATTAAACTTTTGTGTAATTGCTTTAGTACCTTCTAAAATACCTTGGTTGATGAAGAACCACATACTGATACCAACCAATAACCAATAAACAAAAGGTACACCATGAATTGGTGCATTACTTCTTATTCCTAATCCAAAAACCATCCAGTAAACCATAATTTGCATAACAGGGTTAATTAATTCCCATGCCACACCTAAATAGTTACTATGATTGATAATTTTAACTTGAAACTGAGCCAGTCTTTGAATTAAATAAAAGTTCTTTACATGTTCTTTAAAAACTGTTCCTATTGCTGACATTCCATTAAACCACACTTTCAAATGTTTAACTATTTCTCTACTTAACTAAATAGTATTATAATAATTGTTGTAAATACTATCACTATACATGGATGCTATCAAAATTATTGTCTAGTTCTTTAAAATATTAGTTTATTACAAATACATTATAGTATACAATCATGTAAGTTGAAATAAGTTTAGTTTTTAAATATCATTGTTATCATTGATGATTAACATTTTGTGTCAAAACACCAACTCTGATAATAACAAAATCTTCTATACACTTTACAACAGGTTTTAAAATTTAACAACTGTTGAGTAGTATATTATAATCTAGATAAATGTGAATAAGGAAGGTCTACAAATGAACGTTTCGGTAAACATTAAAAATGTAACAAAAGAATATCGTATTTATCGTACAAATAAAGAACGTATGAAAGATGCGCTCATTCCCAAACATAAAAACAAAACATTTTTCGCTTTAGATGACATTAGTTTAAAAGCATATGAAGGTGACGTCATAGGGCTTGTTGGCATCAATGGTTCCGGCAAATCAACGTTGAGCAATATCATTGGGGGTTCATTGTCGCCTACTGTTGGAAAAGTGGATCGTAATGGTGAAGTCAGCGTTATCGCAATTAGTGCTGGCTTGAGTGGACAACTTACAGGGATTGAAAATATCGAATTTAAAATGTTATGTATGGGCTTTAAGCGTAAAGAAATTAAAGCGATGACACCTAAGATTATTGAATTTAGTGAACTTGGTGAGTTTATCTATCAACCAGTTAAAAAGTATTCAAGTGGTATGCGTGCAAAACTTGGTTTTTCAATTAATATCACAGTTAATCCAGATATCTTAGTCATTGACGAAGCTTTATCTGTAGGTGACCAAACTTTTGCACAAAAATGTTTAGATAATATTTACGAGTTTAAAGAGCAAAACAAAACCATCTTTTTCGTTAGTCATAACTTAGGCCAAGTGAGACAATTTTGTACTAAGATTGCTTGGATTGAAGGTGGAAAGTTAAAAGATTACGGTGAACTTGATGATGTATTACCTAAATATGAAGCTTTCCTAAACGATTTTAAAAAGAAATCCAAAGCCGAACAAAAAGAATTTAGAAACAAACTCGATGAGTCCCGCTTCGTTATTAAATAAACTAAAAAACCGAGAATCTCCATTTAAGGATTTCCTCGGTTTTATTTTGTCATCATGACTATTTTGCCTTTTTTATTTTTCTTTTTGCTTCGGCTATTTTATACATAAATATAGGAATACTCTTTAATCTACCAATACGTTTCCAATCTATTAATGCTCTATATATCCATTCAATGTTTAATTTTCTAAAGATATAAGGCGCTCTCTTTTTAGCCCCAGCAAATACTTCAAGAGAACCACCTACGCCCATCATCACTTTAGATTCAAATTGATTTTCATGTGTCATAATCCATTCTTCTTGTTTAGGGAATCCCATACCTACAAATATGTAATCAGGTTTAAACAGTTCAATTCGTTTCACTACTGTCTCATCTTCTAAATCAATATAACCATGATGATGTGCAAACGATATGTTTGGATATCTTTGTTGCAATGCATATTGTGCCGCTTCTCCAACTTCATTAGTTGCCCCTAGCAAAAATACTTTTTGATGATTTACATGAGCAATTTTCAAACATTCATCCATCAACTCAATACCAGGTATACGATGCGCTAGAGGTTGCTTTAAACGATGCGAAGCTTTGACTACTCCTGTCCCATCAGCAACAATATAGCTCGCTTGATTTATTAACTCTAAATACGCTTGATGTGTCGTCGCGTAATTCACTATTTCAGGGTTGGCTGTTACTATAAAAAGATTATTCGTTGATTGATTTGCAAAAAAGGTTTTAATATTTTCAACCATTTGCAACATTGTTGTATTATCAAAATCGACCCCTAAAATGTCAACTTTGGCTGTATTGGATCTTTCTTCAACAGTCATAACAGGAATCTCCTATCTTATTTCATTATTATGTTAGTGTAATCAATATTAACAGTATTTATATTCATCCTATTTATATCGAAATGATTTTGCTTTATTTTAACACATATTCACCTTTTCAAAAATTAAAATTAGTTTAACTAAGGTAAGTCTAAAGTCTAACGCTATTGATGCCAATATCATTTATAATAAGTGATAAGCAAACTTTAAATTAATATCTTATATGAGGTTAACAATGAATTATTTATCCAACTTTTTTAATACGACAATTCAACTTAATATATACGTTATCGTTATTGTTGCAGCTTGTTATATTGCTATTCATCAATATAGACATAAGCCTGTTTTGAACTATTTAGATGTCATTTTAAACTATATCCCTGTTTTAACACATGAATTTGGTCATGTACTGTTTAATAAACTCGCTGGTGGCCGTGCAAAAGATTTAGTCATTGTAACAAGCCCACGAGAGCGACAACAGACATT
>OKOF01000282.1_pt1 | contig 11373 bp, 9 predicted proteins | sample 1614051 | NCBI WGS metagenome assembly OKOF01 (sample SAMN04436902, study PRJEB24849) | human gut metagenome | biome: human gut; feature: NICU; material: stool | host: Homo sapiens | place: USA: Saint Louis, MO | collected 2012-03-21
GATATATTTATCAATTTTATAAAATAGATCACCTATTTTTTGCTGTTCTTCTAGATTATGGGGTATCTTTATTATACTATCTAACAACTCTTTTTTTGTTATACCTTTAATTGAAGTTCCTTGTAGATTAGCGCTAATTTTTTTCATTGTATATAGCAATGAATATAATGAGTATAATTTGTCATATTTAAGACTACTTAATGATAAAAAATCTTGACTTGTAGCATAATCAAATTCTACCAAACACAGTTTTCCAACCCCGACTCTTGTAACTATTGCAATTGAATTGGCAGGAATAAGTTTTGCAGAAGAAAGCTCAATTGAATTCTTGGAAATAAATTTATTACATTGTCGTAGAATCAAATCATTTACTTTTACGTCAGAGCTTTGAATCCATGGAATATCTCCATTCCAAAATTCTTTAATCTTTGTATTTGGTGTTCCGCCTCCATATACTTGGCTTGCTATATCTTCTATTTTCTTCTCTTCCCAATTCGGATAATCGTTTCCATTCTCATCCTTGAATCGCAATTCCTGTGAGAAGATTTTCTGCATATAGCCTTTTTTTTGTTGTTGAAGTAATTCAAGCTTTTGTTCTTCTAATTCAATTTGTCGGTCGAGTTTGCTGAAGAAGTCACCTATTTTTCTCTGTTCTTTAGCCGAAACAGGGTATATGACCTTCATTTTATTAATTGCGCTACCTGAGGTTAAAGCTCTAGTTGTCATAGAACTTTTTGTAATCATTTCTTTTCTAAATGAATTAGTAAAAAAGACATATCTTTTAAAATTATTATTTATTAAATCAATTCCTGATTTAGGCCGCCCTCTTAATACAAATCCACTAAACACAGTATTTTCAGGGTCATTTAAAATTACAGACGGATAACCTATTTCACCAATTACCTCACTAGTCCTTGTAAAAAAAACATCACCCTTTTCAACAGAATAATTTTTTAGTTCTTTGCTATTCACATTAACTTTTCCAGTCAGATTATTTGTATTTAAGCTCCTGTTATTAAATACATCTTTGAAGTTAACAATCGACGATCCTGAGCCAAAATATTCTTTTCCTTTATTTAAACCATTTTTAAATTCTAATAACTCGCCAACCTTCTTCTCTTCCCATTCGCCTTCAAACCCTGGGAATCTCAACTCTGGCACATTTTTCGTTTGTGTATTACTCATCTTTCAACACCCCAAGTTCTTTCAGGTATGCATTGATTTCTTGTTCAACTTGTGCGATTTCTTTATCGATATTTTTCAAATCTTGCTGGACCTGCTCTAAGTCAATCGGTTCTTCTTCTTCGAATGTATCAACGTATCTCGGTATGTTTAGGTTATAATCGTTCTCGGCAATCTCTTGTAATGTCGCGCTGTAGCTATATTTATCAATCGTTTCTTTACACTTATATGTGTTAATAATTCGTTCGACTTGGGCATCGGTTAAATGGTTTTGATTTTTTCCTTTTTCAAAATCATTGGATGCATCGATAAATAATACGTTGTCGTCTTGTTGGCGACATTTTTTAAATACTAAAATACATGTTGGAATACTTGTCCCATAGAAAATATTCGCTGGTAAGCCAATCACGGCTTCTAAGTAGTTCTTTTCTTCAATTAAATAACGACGAATGATACCTTCTGCGGCACCACGGAATAAGACACCATGTGGGAGTACAACGGCCATGGTACCTTCATCATCTAGGTAATGTACCATGTGTTGAATAAAGGCAAAGTCTGCTTTAGACTTTGGCGCAAGTTTGCCGTAACCACTGAATCGTTCGTCATTTTCAAATTTTGAATCTGCTGTCCATTTCGCACTGTATGGTGGGTTCGCAATAACCGCATCAAATGTATGACCTAAAAAGGCTGGATTTTCCAACGTGTCATCATTACGGATATCGAAATTTTCATAACGTACATCATGTAATAACATGTTCATGCGCGCTAAGTTGTAAGTGGTATTGTTACGTTCTTGTCCGAAATAACGATACACTTGTGTCTCTTTACCTACACGTAACAGTAATGAACCGGAACCACATGTTGGGTCATACACGTGACGTAATTTATCTTTACCGTCTGTGACAATCTTCGCCAGTATCTTAGATACTTGTTGTGGTGTATAGAACTCGCCTGCTTTTTTACCCGCTGTCGCCGCAAATCGCCCGATAAGGAATTCGTATGCATCACCTAACATATCAATTTCCATATCACTGTGAACGAATGGTAAGTCATCAAGGTTAACCATAACTTTGGAAATTAACGCAGTACGTTCTTTGACATTGTTACCTAAACGCGTTGAACTTAAGTCCATATCGCTGAACAGTCCGATAAAGTCATTTTCACTTTCTTCACCTAGTGTTGATGTTTCAACTTTACGAATTGCCGTCGCCAGATGTTCGATATCGAAATCTTGTGTTTCAATTTCACGAATCATCGCACTGAATAAATCTTGTGGTTCAATGAAGTAACCGACTTGATCAATTAATTCTGCTTTTAAGTCTTCACGGTATTCTTCGTCTGCCCATGCCTCTTGATACGTGATATCTTCACCTGCCAAGGCATCTGCGTATTCTTGTTCCGCTTTTTCAGATAGGAAGCGATAGAAAATCAAGCCTAGAATGTAATTACGGAATTCACTCGCATCCATGTTTCCTCTTAAATCATTCGCAATCGACCATAATTTTTTATGTAATTCAGCTTGTTGCTGACGTTGTTTTTCAGTAATAGACATGTGATTCCTCCGCCTTTGAATAAGTAATTTATCTCTTTGTGTAATAGATTTATTATAACATTTGGTTTTGTTGCGATGTTGAGAATTTTGATGTCGGTGGTGGAAATTTTTATATTCATGGAGATTGGGATAGAATTCATAAAACGCAAACAAAACGGCTTAACGACGATATCGATTGACGCATCCTTATTTGTAAGGTATGCGCACCAATTTACTTTTCATCGTTAAGCCGCTTCAATTACTTTTTATTATTCATAATGATTTACTTTAAATTCACTTCAATATCCTTAATTTGTTTACTATCTATGACTTCCCCCATATGTTTGAATTTTAATTTAGTTCTTAAATCAAGGTTATAAAAGCTACCATCTTTCAGACTAATTTTAATCCTACCATCTTTTGAGAGTGTTTTATAAAGACCGTATTTTTCAATTAGATGCTTTCTCAACTTAAAATCTAACTCTTTCAATGATATTTCTTCTTTTTTAATATCATAAGGGTAACCTTTCACAAAAGCATCTTCACCCTTTTCTTTTGTAACATTTAATCTTGGTGTGCTGACAAAGCCGGATGTTTTATTGGTCTTTGTTACACCACCAACAGTATATGATATGTCGTGCTTGTCTCTTCTTTCTTGAACAAAAAACACATCTAAGCCCGTATGTCTTCGCTGTTGATATTTACGGTACTCATCTCCAGGCAATAATACTTGAGTCTTCATACCTCTATATTTAAAACGTAAGTTATTTTTACCATGTCTCAAAGCATTAATGTTTTTCATTTCCTTAAAGTTTCCAGTGTAGTATCGGTGTAATGCTTCTTTGTCATGTTTGTTTACTGACTTATGAATTTGTTTTGCATGACCTGAATGGGCCTCTGTTGTTAAAGTTCCTGTTGTTAAAATCCCTAATGCTAATGTTACTTTTGCTAATGCTGTCAATTTCATATTTATTTACTCCAATCTTAATGTATTGGATTGTTATTATTACGTAATTTGAATCATATACGCTTATTATAACGTCCATCGTTTAACGCGATAATTAACCTCGATTTAAATATGCGTGAATTATTATTAATGAAAAACAAATATATTTTAATGTTCAGATTCAATGCCTTTCACGCTTTACATGTCGTTGTTTAGCTGAGTCATTGTTTACTACAACAAATGTTGATACTCTGTTCTGCACTTTGAAATGCAAAAAACAACTTAACAACAGTAATGTATTTAACACGGGTCCTTATATAAGGACACGGGTGTCAATGCACATTTTGTCGTTAAGCCGCTTCTTAATCTATTATGCTTAATTAATTCAAATTCACTTCAATATTTTTAATTTGCTTACTATCTATTACATCAAACATACGATCAAAACTTAATTTTTCACTTAAATCAATTTCATGCTTCTTTTCGTCTTTCATATTAATAACGATTCTACCTTTATCTGACGCGCCTTTATACAATCTATATTTTTCGACTAACATTTTTCTTATTTTAAAATCAAGTTCCTTCAACGATACTTCTTCCTTTTGAATAAAGAACAACTCTTTTATCGAAAAGCCATCTTTAGGATCAACTTTTTTAACTTGCAGTCCTGGATGACTTACATAGCCAAACACGGATCTCACATTTTTCTTTGTTATACCGCCAACGGTATATATGCCGCCTTTAGTATCTATTAATTCAGGTACTGCAAAGACATCACGGCCATGCGTCAGTTCTTTATATTTATTTCTATCGTCGCCAATTAGAAATACTTTGAAATTTTTATTTCGTTGGTTAAAGTTTAAAACGTTAGACCCATAATAATCTTCACTTTTAACACTAATGTTTGTTGATTCATAGCTTTCTTGAGAATAGTAATCTTTTAGCATATTTATATAATATTTGCGTTGTGTTTCATCCAACTTTACTTTCGCGTGAACAGTTTGACTTTCTGCTGTCATCACACCAGTAGTTAATAAACCTAATGCTAATGTTGCTTTAGCTAACGTTTTTAATTTCATAGTATTATTCTCCCAATCTATTTATAAATTTTGTCTTAATATATGTTTATGTGATTAATTCAATTACGTAATACGAACAATCTACTATCATTATATATGCAGGATACTGCGCTATGAATTAACCCCATTTTAACTATTCCTGAACCAACGTTAAGCTAATTAATGGAATCCTAACAGTATTAATCATTTTTTATAACACTATGCTATTTTTTTCACCATTCACACTTTCCTTCAATTTAATTATGTTTTCCACATTGTTTCATGTCACCAATGCGACACCGTGCAACTATAGGTATCAACCATTTTCACAAGTTTTATTGTCGTTATCATCTTTCATCGACCCACTTCACTTCCGATTATCATGACTCAAAAAAGAAGCTAAGCAACCTATGCTGCCTAGCTCATCTATACTATCCATATTTTACTATTATCCATGTTTCGTTGAATTATCTAATATTGGCTTCTATTTTCTCAATATTTCTGCCATCTATGACGTCACTCATTCGGTTTGTTTGTAACTTTTTATTGAGTTCAAACGTATAATAGCCGCCATCTTTCATTGTCACTTTTATCTTGCTAGCTTTAGGAAACTTTTTATACAAATCAAAATCTTGAATTAAATACTGTCGTAATTTAAAATCAAGTTCTTTCAGCGAAATCTCTTCCTTATAAATGTAGTATCTTTTAACATGCACAGAAACACCTGCACCTACTTCTTTTTTAATAACGAATCTAGGTGCGCTTAAGTAATCATAATAAGCACCTTTATTTTTCTTAGTAACACCACCATATGAATACACTGTGCCGTTGCGATTTTCCGCTTCTTTAACTACAAATATATCGAGACCTGGATTTTTACGTGCTTTAATCCTTTCTATATCTTTACCAAAAATTTGTATTCTTGTGAACTTTCTATTTTTATCAAAGATAAGGTAGTGCTTGCCACCTTTGCTATAACGATAGCCAGTAACATTTTTAAGTTCCTTACTTGCGCGACTATAGTAATCTCTCAAGTCGAAGATATCTTTTGTCACATTTTCATATTTTGATTCATGTTCGCTCGCATTTACAGTTTGAGCCGTTGATGTTATAACCCCAGTCGCTAAAATACTTAGAGCTAAACTGGCTTTCGCAATTGCTGTCATCTTCATAGTTGTATGCTCCAATCGTAATTATTAGATTTGTTCGATTACGTTTATTGAATCATACAGCTTTATTATAGTTGGCGTATGTCTCTATTCATATTAAACCTTGTTTAACTATATTTGAATCATCGTTAATTAAATTAAGGAATCCATAATGTTCGTTAAATAAAAATGACTTTTGTTGTACTTCAACGCTTGATAGATTGGTATTTTTAGACACATTTAGGACATAAGCATGTTATGTGTGGTCAACATCAAATATTCGTCTTCTTATACCACTGTGCAACACGAAAGAAGCTGAGCAACATGTAAATTTTTGTCACTCAACTTCTCGGTACATCGTTCAACGGTTCTATGCAGTATCCATCACGATGATTTTAGATTCACTTCAATTCTATCAATATTTGTACCATCAATAACATCTGCCATACGATGTTCTTGTAATTTTTTGTGTAATTCAAACGTGTACTTCCCACCATTTTTCATTTTAATAACGATTGTTCCTGAACCAATATTACCGTACAGATTATGTTGTTCAATAAGTTGTTTTCTCAATTTAAAATCAAGTTCTTTCAAGGAAATCTCTTCTTTAGTAATCTTGTATTCTGAAACATCATGTGAGATTGTACCGTTTTTATCTTCTTTAGTAATACTTATTCCAGTTTTGTAATCAACTTTCTTTCTATTTGCTTTTGTGATACCACCGACCGAGTATTTGTCTACGCCATATTTATTTTGTTCTAAAACGATAAATACATCGACATGCCTATGCACGCCTTCACCATATTTCTTATCATCTTTTCCAACTAAAGCTATTTTATATATGAAATAATCTGGAACAATATTCATAAATCTTATTGTTGTCCATTTTTTGATAATAATACCCAACTCATTTTTAAATTCTAAACTTGGTTTCGTATAATATGATCTTAAACCTTTAAATTTAGGGTTTATTTCCTTTTGTGCTTGTTTTGTGGTTGGCGATGTTGGTTGTGGTGTTTCGACATTAGATGAAGGCGGTGTTGTTACACTTGGTGTTGGTTGTGTTGATTGCGGTTGTGCATTTGGTAAAGACTGAGTTGTTCCGCTTGGTGCTGGTTGTGTTGCTTTTTGTATGTTAGATTTTGGCGTCTGTTCTGTTTGAGTTGAAAGCGATGTTGATACATTTTCTGTGTTAGACTTTGCCGCCTGTTCAGGATTAGCCGTATGATTTTGTTCTGCGTTCACTGCTTGCGTTGTAGTTGTGATTGCGCTTGGTGATACGCTTATCATTGCTAACTGTTCTGATTTAAGTGCTGATGCTACTTCTGCTTTGGCCGATTGCGTTGTTACTATACTTGCACCTGTTGTTACAAGCCCTAACGCTATACTCGCTTTCGCAATTGTTCTTATTTTCATAGTTGTATGCTCCAATCGTAATTATTCGATTGTTCTTTACGTAATTAGAATCATACAACTTCATTATAGAGGACATATTGGTCTATTCACATTAACCCTCGTTTAACAATTGTTGAAATATTATTAAGTCATTTAAGCAAAAAATAATGAGTACTTTCAAGGTTTATGTGGTGTTACTACGTATCATTGAAATGATTTTAAGACATAAAAAAGAAGTTAAGTAATGTTTTATCATCACTTAACCTCACTATTGCAATTTCAATTCATTACGACGACCAATCTAAGTATTATGCTTTTTTAACTTTGACTTCAATTCTATCAATATCTATAACTTTGACGATATCGCCCATTCGGTCTTCTTGTAACTTTTTATCCAATTCAATTGTATACTTGCCATAGTATTTCATTTGGACAGTAACTGTTCCTGAACTCATTTCACCATAAAGACCATAATGATCAATAAGATGTTTTCTTATTTTAAAATCAACCTCTTTTAATGTCATTGCTTCTTTATCTATTTTAAATGGGAAAAAGTCATATGCATATTCACCAGTGTGATCTTCTTTAATGACTCTTGCTTCTGCTACTTGGTCGACAACTTTATCGCTTGCTTTTGTGATACCACCAATCGAGTACTTTGCACCTTCAAATCTCTTATCCTCATTAACATAAAATATATCAAGGTTGCGATGTACACCCGTATGATAGTGTTCCTTATCTTTGCCAACTAAAGCTAGATTATTAACTGTATTACCTTCTATCATATTCAAAAATTTAGTGCCTGGTTTAGGTTGAATACTACTGATATAACCTGTCACATTTTTATATTCAACACTAGGTTGAGTATAGTACGCTTTTAAATTTTTACTATTTTGACTTACTTGAACATGTTTATTTTCGGCATGCACCGGTTGTTCCGTTACAGTATTTACACCTGTAGCTAAAATACCCAACACTAAACTTACTTTTGCAATTGATTTCATTTTCATAATTGTATGCTCCAATATATTAGATTAGATTGTTTTATTACGTAAATTGAATCATACAACCATATTATAGGAGCTGTATGCTGATATTCACATTAACCCTTTTTTAACTATTCATAAAATATGATTAAGCTAGTTAAGTAAAAGATAATGCGTGGTGCGACTGTTTGTGTGAGTTTTCTAACTTTGACCCTCAAAAAAAGAAGCTAAGCAACAGTACGTCGCTTAACTTCCATATATTTCCATAACAAGCACGATTCAACATAGCGCTTTGCTGTTAGAAAGTATTATTTCATTTCTACTAGAATTTTTTGTATTTGTCTGCCGTCGATAGAATCACCCATACGTTCTTTTTCAAGTTTTTGACTTAAATCGATTGTATGTGATTTGCCATCTTTCATTGTAATTGTAATTTGACCTTGTTTAAGACCATTTGAATACAAGCCGTGTTGCTTAATTGCACGTTCTCTTAATCTATAATCAAGTTCTTTTAGCGAAATGTCTTCTTTATAAATTTGATACAGACTATTTTGTGGTTCTTCTTTACCTTTCTTGATTTCAAGAATTGGTGTGTGTATATAGTCGTAATACACTCCTCTATTAGTTTTTGTTACGCCACCAATCGAATGATTATCAGCTTGTCTACCGTTTCCTTCTCTAACAACAAACACATCTATATCTGGGTTAACTTCTTCATTATATTTATCTTTATCAGAACCAACTAAAGATATTTTATTATATTGTCCATTGTATATAAAATCAATGAATCTATCTTTACCTTCAATAAATCCATATCCAGTTACTTTTTTATATTCAAAACTTGGTCCACTATAATAAAGTTTTAAATCAGCCTCACTTTGTTGTTTTACTTCTGTTTTCGCTTGTACTGATTGTGTATTCGACGTAATTACACCTGTTGCTAACATTCCCAATGCTAAACTTGCTTTTGCTATCGCTTTAAATTTCATAATTTTTAGCCCCAATCTATTTAAATTTGATTTTTCAATTACGTAATATGAACAATCTACCTACATTATATTGAGGCGCTATTCCCTTTCAAATTAAACCTCATTTAACTAAACTTGAATCATTGTTAAGGTAATTAATAAAATGCTAACTGTTATTAATCAATTCTTATCCTACGAGACTCATTTTTATACAATTCACACTTTATACCATTTTAATTTTAAAAACTGTAAAACTTTCAGACACAAAAATGACATCATATCGTCGCAGTACCATGTCAAAATTTTCAAAGATCATGGTGACACGCATCAACTAAAACGCGTCATTACGGTATTTTTAACATTAATAACATATGCGTATTTACTATACACGGCGACAATAAATACAGATTGCAATTTTTTATAAAATCAAATGTTTTGAAAATCATCGAATAAGTATTATGTTATGTATATAAAGATTAGGAGATGAAGTGAATGAATATTATGTTAACAGGTGCTACAGGTCATTTAGGCACACATATTACAAATCAAGCCATTGCAAATCACATAGATCATTTTCACATTGGTGTTAGAAATGTTGAGAAAGTTCCAGAAGATTGGCGCGGAAAAGTTTCTGTTCGACAATTAGATTATTTTAATCAAGAAAGCATGGTAAAAGCATTTAAAGGCATCGACACCGTTGTGTTTATTCCAAGTATTATCCATCCATCATTTAAACGTATTCCTGAAGTGGAAAATTTAGTATATGCCGCAAAGCAAAGTGGCGTTGCTCATATCATTTTCATAGGTTATTACGCAGATCAGCATAATAATCCATTCCATATGAGCCCTTATTTCGGATATGCATCACGTTTATTGGCAACAAGTGGCATTGATTATACGTATGTAAGAATGGCAATGTACATGGATCCACTTAAACCATATTTACCAGAATTGATGAATATGCATAAACTGATTTATCCAGCTGGTGATGGTCGTATTAATTATATTACTAGAAATGATATTGCTAGAGGTGTCATTGCTATTATTAAAAATCCAGATACTTGGGGCAAACGTTATTTATTATCAGGCTACAGTTATGATATGAAGGAACTTGCCGCTATTTTATCTGAGGCATCAGGCACAGAAATTAAATATGAACCCGTTTCATTAGAGACATTTGCAGAAATGTACGATGAACCTAAAGGCTTTGGTGCATTATTGGCATCAATGTACGACGCAGGAGCAAGAGGACTATTAGACCAAGAATCCAATGATTTCCAACAATTAGTCAATGATCAACCACAGACACTGCAATCATTTTTACAAGAAAATATTTAATACTAAAGGAGCGTTACAGTGAATATCATCTCGACAATTTTAATCATATTTGTAGCATTAGAGTTTTTCTATATTATGTATCTCGAAACATTCGCAACAACTTCAAGGAAAACAAGTGAAACATTTAATATTAGCATTGGTAAATTGAAAGACAAAAATATTAACGTACTTTTGAAGAATCAAGGCGTATATAATGGTTTAATCGGAGTTTTGCTAATATACGGTTTATTTATCAGCAGTAATCCAAAAGAAATATGCGCAGCTATTTTAGTGTATATCATTGGCGTTGCTATTTATGGTGGCCTTTCAAGCAATATTAGTATCTTTTTCAAACAAGGCACATTGCCAGTATTGGCACTTATATCAATGCTTTGGTAAGTATTGGTGTTTTGGGGTTTGGAGATGTAGTCGGAGGTTTGGAGGATTTGAGCGATTTGGGTATGGACTTTAGACTCAGAGTATTTCAACCTAATTATTTCAAGCAGAGGTGACAGTAGCGTTGCCTCTGTTTCCTTATAGAAAAATTATTTAATGAAGAAAATTCATATCTGTTTTAATTTTTAGTTGATAAATACTCCATATATTAGAATGGCTACTTTATCTATTGCATCAATCCTTTAAAACAAAAAACCCATGATTTCGAAATTCCCGTATGGTGGGGTTCCTACTCTCATGGGTCAGTTAACTAAATTATCACTATCAGTTTATAATTTCAATATTATTAACAATATATGTAGTCGCAAAAGGAATGAGGACATGAGGACTTTGGTGTTGATTGGCATTACATAACGCTTCCAAACAAATTATTCGGTAACAATAAG
>OKOF01000287.1_pt1 | contig 11316 bp, 8 predicted proteins | sample 1614051 | NCBI WGS metagenome assembly OKOF01 (sample SAMN04436902, study PRJEB24849) | human gut metagenome | biome: human gut; feature: NICU; material: stool | host: Homo sapiens | place: USA: Saint Louis, MO | collected 2012-03-21
ATATAAGCGGCTTAATTTAGATTATTAATTGAAAGGAGTTACATATACGATGAACAATCAGACAAATTGGATAAAGATACTCAGCGGATTTGCTTCTGATAGTAAATGGAAAATTATGTTATCAATTTTGTTGTCTATCATCAGTGTCTTTTCTGGATTAGTTCCATATTGGGCAGTCTTTAAAATTATTTTAATGATGATTAACAATGCATATACGATTAATTCGATTATGGTTTATACCTTTATTGCTTTAATCGCTTATATTTCACAAGTGTGTTGTTTTGGAGCGTCAACGATGCTATCACATATTACGGCATATGAAATTTTATCTGAAATTCGTAAAAAATTAGCTCGAAAATTAATGCATCTACCTTTAGGGGTAGTAGAGTCTAAGAAAATCGGTGAATTAAAAAATATATTTGTCGATAAGGTCGAAACAATAGAATTACCTTTAGCACATATGATTCCTGAAGTTATAGGAAACTTACTTTTGTCAGCTGCTATCTTTTTATACATAATGCTTATTGATTGGCGTATGGCTTGTGCCTTATTAGTAACTATACCAATTGCGTTGTTTGCCTTTAACAAATTAATGTCTGGATTTAATGAGACATATGCAAAACAAATGCAATCGAATAATTATATGAATAGCGCCATTGTTGAATATATTGAAGGTATTGAGGTAATTAAAACATTTAATCAATCTCAAAGCTCGTATAAAAAATATCAAGATGCAGTAGATAATTATAAAATACATACTTTAAATTGGTTTAAAAATACATGGGGGTATATGAATTTAGGAGCTAGTGTATTACCTTCAACATTTTTAGGGATTTTACCGGTCGGCATGTATTTGATATCTATCAACCAATTAAACTATGCGGAATTTTTCCTATGCATCGTATTATCTTTAGGTGTAGTAGCACCGATTAAGAATTTTACTAATTATGTGAATCATTTAAAATCAATCCAATACGCATTAACTGAAGTAAATCAAATATTAATCTTAGAAGAGTTAGCATTGTCATCACGATTTATGGAACCTCAAAGTTATGAAATTGCTTTTAATAATGTTGGCTTTTCATATACAAATGATAAGGACGAAAGAGTCTTTAAGAATCTATCATTTACGGTACCAGAAAATCATTTTACAGCGATTGTTGGGGAATCTGGTAGTGGTAAGTCAACTATAGCTAAGCTCATATCAAGGTACTGGGATGTAACGACTGGAGAAATCACGATTGGTAATGTAAACATAAAAAATATAGAACCAAAGCAACTTAACGAATTAGTTGGTTATGTAGGACAAGATAACTTCTTATTAAATCTTACTTTTAAAGAAAATATTAAACTTGGCAATCCAGAAGCTACGGATGAGGCAGTTGAAAAAGCTGCCAAGTTAGCACAATGTCATGAATTTATTGAAAAGTTGCCAGATGGATATGATACGAATGTTGGTACAGTGGGAGATAAATTGTCTGGTGGTGAAAAACAACGAGTCACTATTGCAAGAATGATATTAAAAGATGCGCCTATCATTGTATTAGATGAAGCGACTGCTTACGTTGATCCAGACAACGAACAAAAAATTCAAGAAGCATTAAATGTGTTGACGCAGGATAAAACATTGATTGTTATTGCACATCGGTTATCTACGATTCAACATGCAGATCAAATTATTGTTTTAGGTAAACAACAAATTTTAGAAAAAGGGTCACATCACTTATTGCTAAAATTAAACGGTAATTATAAGAAAATGTGGGATACGCACATGCATACAAAAGATTGGGGAATCAATACTGGACATAATTAAACTAATGAGAAAAGGAGGTCAAATATGTTTCAAATTACATTTAAAATTTTAAACTGGATAAGACCATATAAAGCAAGAATGATTTTAGGATTTAGCATGTCATTTTTAAATGCTATTTTTATTGCGTTACCTATCTTTTTAGTTGCAAAAATATTTAATAATGTGCTATCTCATAAACCTATTTATATGAAAGATATATTGAATGTTGTAATTATCATGGTTTTATTAGTGATTGGACGATTTATTACAGCATATTTCAAAAGCAAAAGCCATGAGAGCATCGCTTATGAAATGAGTGCGAAAGAACGTTTAGATATAGGGGATAAATTGAAAAATGTAAGGTTAGGTTATTTTAATTCGCATCATTCAAATGAGTTAACAACAATAGTAACAACAGATTTAACCTTTTTAGAAAACTTTGCTATGAAAATGGTGGACGTTGTTGTTAATGGATACATATTAATTACAGTACTCATATTGTCTCTACTTGTAGTTTCGTGGCAAGTATCATTATTAGCATGCATTGGCGTATTACTATCATTTTTTGCGATTCAATTATTAGAAAGAAAGAGTCGACAAAATGCGCCAGCGTATCATAATGTACAAAACCAATTAGTGGAAAAGGTATTGGAGGTTATTCGTGGTATTCAAGTAATAAAATCATTCGCGAAAGAAAATACGAGTCTTAAAAGTTTTAACCAAGCAGTCAATGGAAGTAAACGTATAAATACAAAAATAGAAATGCAATTTATCCCATTCAATTTATTGCATTTACTTAGTTTAAAAGTTGTTTCAATAATGATTGTATTAGTTGCATGCTTATTATATATGAATCATAGTATTGATTTACCTACCCTTATTATGATTTCAATTTTTTCATTTGTGATATTTGATAGTGTTGAAAATATTAATAGTGCTGCACACGTACTTGAAATGATAGATATGACGATAGATGATATTGAAAAGATAAAAAATGCTCCAGAACTGGATGAGAATGGAAAAAATTTGACGATTAAAAATGAAAATATCGCTTTTCAAAACGTGAATTTTTCATATGATGATAAACAAGTGATAAAGAATGTGAATTTTGAGATACCTACACAAACATCAACAGCAATAATTGGACCTTCAGGAAGTGGGAAATCTACATTATGTCACTTACTCTTGCGCTTTTATGATATCGATGATGGAAATATTCGCATCGATGGTGTTGATATTAAAGATATGACATTAAGTACGTTAATGTCGAAAATTAGTGCAGTATTTCAAAAGGTGTATTTATTTAATGATACGATTGAAAATAACATATTGTTTGGCGATCCAGGTGCAACGAAAGAAGAAATTATTCGTGCAGCGAAGCAAGCATGTTGCCACGACTTCATCATGTCATTACCTGAGGGATATCAAACAATGCTAAATGAAAAAGGTAGTAATTTATCTGGCGGAGAAAAGCAAAGGATTTCTATTGCTAGGGCGATATTAAAAGATGCACCAATAATTATTTTAGATGAAGCAACTGCAAGTATTGACCCTGAAAATGAACAGCTGATTCAAACGGCAATTAATGAATTAAGTAAAGGCAAAACAGTAATTACAATTGCACATAAACTTGAAACTATTAAAAATGCAGATCAGATTATAGTGCTCAATGAAGGTGAAATAATTCAAAAAGGTAGTCATGATGAATTAATTCGAAAACCAGGAATGTATCAAGACTTTATAAGAATAAAAAGTAAATCAGCAGGCTGGAAATTATAAATAATAGTTTAATATGGAATCAGAATTTGGAAATAAAAAGGGTGATAGATAATCAACAGCAAAATAAATCCCCTCACTAGGGCAATAGTGAGGGGATTTGGTGTATTTAGATGTTCAATTTATTATGTAACTAATTATAGCATTGATGAACAAGGCGCTCAACGTAATATTACAATTAATGGATTGTTTCACAACATGGTAAAGCTAGGATGTCTTTTTATTAAGAAATAATGCAATTATTAATTTTAACTGACATATTTTATCGAATCGCTGTTTATATCTGCCCGAATTTCGTAAGAAGCCTTAGTCATTTCAATAGCAAGGTCAAAATTTTGCCAAAATTTATAGTTATACTGAGAAGTTTAAATTCATGTTTTCTTGAAAAACACGCGCCTTAAATGTAAACTTATTAATTATAAAAGTTTACATTCGGATTGAGGTGCTTATTTTTTATGAGGATTTTTATTACAAGTACGAATACTGATGTAGGCAAAACCTATGTTACAAAGCATTTATACCATGCTTTGAAAAGACGTGGTCATCGTGTTTGTGTTTTTAAACCATTTCAAACTGAGGAACGCCAAGACGGGACGTTTCCAGATTTAGAAGTATTTAAAAATGAATGTGATTTAAGCTATGACATAACGTCACTTTATACTTTTAAGCAACCTGTATCACCACACCTTGCATTTAAAATGGCAGATCAAATTTTTCTAAATAAGCAGTGTGTATTAGATAAGGTAAAAGTTTTAGATAAGGAATTTGATTTTATCTTAATTGAGGGTGCTGGGGGAATTGCCGTACCAATATATGAAGGTACAGATGATTTCTACATGACTAAAGATCTAATCAATGATTGTGCAGATTGTGTCATCAGTGTGTTGCCATCAAAATTAGGTGCTATTAGCGATGCCATTGTTCACCAAGATTATGTTAATCAGAATGTATCGGTGAATAATTTTTTAATCATGAATCGCTATACAGACAGCTATATTGAAAAAGACAATCAAATTACGATTGGAAAATTAACAAATAAAACAGTCTATACATTTGAAGAACATGCCACGTATGAAAATTTCTCAGAAGCATTTTTAAAACAATTAATAGGAGTTAAAAATGAATTACACACAACAACTTAAACAAAAAGACTCAGAATATGTTTGGCATCCATTTACACAAATGGGTGTATATAGCAAAGAAGAAGCAATCATCATTGAAAAAGGAAAGGGTAGTTACCTTTACGATACGAATGGCAATAAATATTTAGATGGTTATGCATCGTTGTGGGTCAATGTGCATGGTCATAATAACAAATACTTGAATAAGGTAATTAAAAAGCAACTCAATAAAATTGCCCATTCTACGCTGCTAGGATCATCAAATATTCCGTCAATAGAACTTGCGGAAAAATTAATCGAAATCACGCCAAGTAATCTAAGAAAAGTATTTTATTCTGATGCAGGCAGTGCGTCTGTTGAAATCGCAATAAAGATGGCATATCAGTATTGGAAAAATATTGATAGAGAAAAATATGCCAAGAAAAACAAGTTTATAACGCTAAATCACGGTTATCATGGGGATACGATTGGTGCGGTAAGTGTTGGTGGTATCAAGACCTTTCATAAAATATTTAAAGACTTAATATTTGAGAATATTCAAGTAGAAAGCCCATCTTTCTATCGCAGTAATTACGATACTGAAAATGAAATGATGACAGCTATTTTAACGAATATAGAGCAAATTCTAATTGAAAGAAATGATGAAATCGCAGGGTTTATATTGGAACCGTTGATTCAAGGTGCGACAGGCTTGTTTGTTCATCCTAAAGGCTTTTTGAAAGAAGTCGAGAAATTGTGCAAAAAATACGATGTCTTATTAATTTGTGATGAGGTAGCAGTTGGTTTTGGGAGAACTGGAAAGATGTTTGCATGCAATCATGAAGATGTTCAACCGGATATTATGTGTTTAGGTAAGGCGATTACAGGTGGCTACTTACCACTTGCAGCTACATTGACATCTCAAAAAATATACAATGCATTTTTAAGTGATTCGCATGGTGTGAATACCTTTTTCCATGGTCATACATACACCGGAAATCAAATCGTTTGTACGGTTGCATTAGAAAATATAAGACTTTATGAAAAATGTAAGTTATTGTCACAAATTGAAACGACATCATCAACACTTGAGAAACAGTTACATGCGCTGAAGCGTCATCGAAATGTTGGTGATGTAAGAGGACGAGGCTTAATGTTTGGAGTTGAATTAGTTACAGATAAAGATAGTAAAACGCCGTTAGAAATTGAAAAAGTAGAACGTATTGTACGTAATTGTAAAGAAAACGGGCTAATGATTAGAAATTTAGAAAATGTCATTACGTTTGTGCCAGTGTTAAGTATGTCAAATAAAGAAGTAAAAACGATGGTACGTATTTTTAAAAAGGCAGTACATAACATTTTAGATAGGAAGTGTTAATATGAATTTGGCTAAACGCATATTACAAGGGGAACAATTAACAAAAGAGACTGTATTGAAAATTTATGAGGATACTAATATTGATACCTTAGATTTATTAAATGAGGCGTATATTTTAAGAAAACATTATTTCGGTAAAAAAGTAAAATTAAACATGATTTTAAATGCCAAAAGTGGGATATGTCCTGAAAACTGTGGTTACTGTGGACAATCACGAGATATTAAACAAAAACAGCGATATGCCTTAATTCCAGAAGAACAAATTATTGATGGTGCGAAAGTGGCACATGACAATCATATTGGTACCTATTGTATTGTTATGAGTGGTAGAGGCCCAAGTGATAAAGAGGTAGATCACATTAGTAATACAGTAAGAACGATTAAGTCACAACACCCACAATTGAAAATATGTGCATGTTTAGGATTAACGAATGACGAACAAGCTAAGAAACTTAAGTCAGCTGGTGTAGACAGATATAACCATAATATTAATACAAGTGAAAATTACCATGATAACGTCGTGACAACGCATAGTTATAAAGATAGAACAGATACGATAGAACTAATGAAAGCGAATAATATATCACCATGTTCAGGCGTGATTTGTGGTATGGGAGAATCTAATCAAGATATTGTTGATATGGCATTTGCTTTGAAAGAAATGGATGCCGACAGTATTCCGATTAATTTTTTGCATCCAATCAAAGGTACAAAGTTTGGAAGCATGGATGATTTAACACCAATGAAATGTTTAAGAATCGTAGCATTATTCCGATTAATCAATCCTACGAAAGAAATTCGTATTGCTGGAGGAAGAGAGGTCAACTTACGTTCGTTACAGCCATTAGCATTAAAAGCGGCGAATTCAATATTTGTCGGTGATTATCTAATTACTGGTGGGCAACCGAACCAATTAGACTACGATATGATTAATGATTTGGGCTTTGAAATTGATTATGACACTTGTGAAAATAAGGAAAACAAGAATGATGTTTCAAGAGCAAATTGATTTATTACAACAGAAAGGGTTATATCGGTCTCTTAAAACGGTAGGGTATATAGATAGACAGTATATTGAAGTAGAAAATCAACGATGTACGAACTATACATCTAATGATTATTTAGGATTAGGTCAAATAGCGTTTGATAAGAATGATTTCGAAAAATTTATGCGGAAGTATAGTTATCACTTATCAAGTTCAAGATTAATTAGTGGAAGTTCGGCAGCTTATGAAGAGATTGAAACAATGTTAGCAGGTTGGCTCGGATATAGTGCATGTACCATCTTAAATAGTGGTTATGATGCTAATTTGACGTTATTTAATATTTTCAAAAATACAAATTGTGTCGTGTTTTCAGATCAAGAAAATCATGCGAGTATTATTGACGGTATTAAGTTAAGTGGTTTAGAAAAAGTGATATATAAGCATTTAGATATTGCTGATTTAGAAAAAAGGTTAGCGGAATGCCCTAATCAAAATATACAAAAAATAATCATATCTGATAGTGTATTTTCAACGAATGGCGACGTTGTGGATATTGGTCAATTAGTCTCATTAAAACATAAATATAACGCAACACTGATACTCGATGTTTCACATAGTTTTGGAATAGAGAATTACTCGAATTATCAAGGCATAGATATACTCACTTCTAGTTTATCTAAAGCATGTGGTGCATACGGGGGTGTGATTTTAAGTTCAAATGATGTGAAGGATATGTTAATTAATCACGGTAGACCACTTATCTACTCAAGTAGTTTGCCAATTTATAATTTGTATTTTATAAAAAGAAATATTGAAAAGTTAATAAATGCTGATGATAGACGCACTAAATTAAATAGCTTGAGTAAATATTTTAACCAAAAGTTAAAAGCACTCAATGTTAATTATAATAGTTCAAACTCGCCGATTAAGTTTATTGAGTTTGATGACATAGAAGCGGCTGAGAACATTCATCAAACATTATTAAAGCATCATGTGTTTACAAGTTATTTAAGGTATCCAACTGTGACTAAGCCAATGTTAAGAATATCATTATCGTATTTTCATACTGAACAAGATATAGATAGGTTGTTTGAAATTTTGCATCAAGAAGATTGAGGTGATCGTCATGTATAGTATAAAAATGCGTTCTAGCAATCAAGATGTTCATATTAGTGGTGCTGAAACGATTTGTGAGTTTGACAAAATAGAACAGACGGTACAAAGGTTTTATAATAAAGGTTTTTTTCATGAAAATGGGCAACCAGATTTTCTCAATATAAAAATACAAAAAATTATGGAACCGATTAAACAAATAAAAGCATTACAAATTATTGAGGATGATAAAGCAAATCTCCAAAATTTAACACAAGAATGTGGTGTCACTGAACAAGCGCTAAATCAAGGGATGACATATATTAAAAATGAAACGGTTTATACAGGAGCTATTATTCTATCTGCTATATCTGGTAAACGTTTAGATTCATTTGGACAAAGGGGGATTAGGGCAACACATTTTTCGTTTGAAGATATAAATAATAAAGGTGATCTTAATGAAAGAGTGACTGATGCCTTAGCAATTGCTAGTTGTATCAATGCGCATCCGTATGTCAAAGGAGAACTTTGCGTGTCCGATGACTTAACGTATACGACAGGTTATTTTGCCTCTGCTAAAATTGGTTACCATCGATTATTTGATATTAAACCAGTTAATACGAGATATGGAGGCAGAATAATATTTGTGGACGATCGTATTGATTTAAATCATTACATATCATTTTTAGAAAGCACACCGAAGCAAGTTGTTTATGAAACGGTATAGGGGTTTTAGTATGACATCAAAAGATATTACTCAAATTAGTGTCATTGCTGCGATTTTAACCATTTTGGCAGTTTTGAAAATACCATCCATTATACCAGGATTAGATTTTCAATTATCTGCACCGGCAGCATTATTAATATTAGCTTTCTTTGGAATTAAAAAGTACTTTTTAGGTGGGCTTTTATCAAGCGTATTATTGCTGATATTTGGCGTATTTAATCCAATTAATGTGATTATTTCTATTATATTTAGAGTTATAGCTATTGCAGTTGTTTATTTATTGAAAATAAATGTACTATCATTAGTTTTAGCAAGTGTATTAGGCAGCTTGGTATCAAGGTTGATACTATCGGTCATTTTAAATTTACCTGTGTGGGTCGTGTTATTAAACGCGATTCCAGGCGTAATATTCACTTTAATTGTAGCTATTCCTTTATATCTCACATTGAGAAAAAGAATGGCAGTCTTACTAAGGTGAATTTAACAAAATTAAAACACGGTCGTCACAATTAGTGTGGGCGACCGTGTTTTTGTACCTATTTATTGATTTCAGTTTCTTTTGTATCTAACAATTTCACTTTGTGATTTTCCCAATCGATTTCATATGTTGATTTGAATGTTCTTGTTTTGTAGTTTTTATAATTCGCGCCTGCCCAGTAGAAGCCATTCCAACGAATTTGGTATAAGTCCATTTCACGTTGATAAGTTACTGTAATTTTAGATTTTTTAGCGCCATCTTGTCTGTGTGATAGCACGCTTAAAAATTCTGGATTAAAGTTGCTTCTTGATAGTAATGGCATTTGGTGTTGCGCTATGAAGTTTTGGCCAGCGTATGCACTGCTTTGTCTGCCAGCTAAGAAGAGTTCATTACCATATGTTGGGTGGAAGCTATCTCGTCCATAAGGTCCCCAACCATTATTCATAATTTTATGTGCTTCTACACCCCAACCGACATTTTTATAATTTGTGTTGCGACTTAAAGTTGTTCTGTAACTTTCTTGTTTGTAATTGATTGTTTCAGAAAAAGCAGTGTTTCCGTTAAGTCCGCCAGATAAACCATTAGAGATACTAATGTCACCACCGAATGTATAGCCTAAAGTGTTTTGAACTTGAAATTCTTCATTTTGATTTTTAGGTGCATAGTCTACTACGTTAACCGAATCATTAGATTGTGAACTGATAGACACATTGTATTTTGCACCCCAATATATTTTTGAAAAGTCGTAGTCTTTAGGATTTGGTCTTTCATAACCTGAGTTAATATTACCTGCAGCTTTAAGCACTAAAGTATCTTTATCATAACTTTTATCTTTGATGAAATTGAATGTTAAAATCTGTGAAATTTTGAATTTATCTGAATCTGCTGTAGCTGTAGTTTTGTATAAAGTAACTTTATCATCTACTTTTTTGACGCTAACTGGTGTGATTTTGCCTTCAGCATTTGCAGTATTAGAAAGTAATAATAATGCCATAGACGTAGCAACGGATGATTTGACTAATTTATTCATGTTCATATCAATTCTGTCCTTTCACTTTGATTTCGTGAGTCTTCCAATTGACTTCATATTTCACAGTGTAGTTTCTATTTTTAAATGCATTATGGATTCTGTGACCATCTAAATAACTGTTGCCATAATGTGTTGATCTTTTAATGGCATGAGTGACATCCATATTTCTTCCATAAGTGATTTCAAATTCGCTCGTGTCGCCTGAACCTTTTTCATGAGATACTGTTGCGATAAATGAAGGGTTAAAACCACTTTGCACTAGAGGTGGTAATTCGCTGTCTGGAACAAAATAATCTCTTGGATCTTTGCTATGTGGTTTGTATCCTACGAATAAATCGCTATCAAATGCTGACTTTTGACCTGATGCAGTGACAAATGAATTCGCTTTGACACCCCATAAAACACTTTTTGAGTTTTGTTGTTCCACTTCACTAACATAATTTTGTTGTGTATAGCTAATCGATTTTGAGTAGTTAAAGGATCCATTACCACCGAGTGATGGGGCTGATTGGAAATTACCGCCGATGTTGTATCCTAATGTTTGACTCACATTTGTAGATTCAATTTTATTTTTCGGTAAATAATTGATTAAAGAAACATATTTATCATTTGTTTTCAAACCAATATTATATTGGAATGGCCAACGCATAGATTTAATATGATTTGTATTTTTATAGTTATAATATGTTGTTCGAGAGCTAATGAATCCTTGCATCTTTAAGATCAAAGCATCTTTGTTATATTTTTTATCCTTCACAAAGTCGAATTGGATATTTTGAGTCACGCCCCATTTATTACTTGTTTTATCTTCTGTCCGTTTGATAATTTCTACATCGTTTCCTTTACCGATGTCTTCAGTATCATTGGCAGCTTTAGCTTTTTCTAATAACGGATTGGCAAGAGGGGCAAGTAAGCTCACAGATAAAGTTGTAGCTAATATTTTATTTTTAAGCATAA
>OKOF01000288.1_pt1 | contig 11270 bp, 9 predicted proteins | sample 1614051 | NCBI WGS metagenome assembly OKOF01 (sample SAMN04436902, study PRJEB24849) | human gut metagenome | biome: human gut; feature: NICU; material: stool | host: Homo sapiens | place: USA: Saint Louis, MO | collected 2012-03-21
CATTACCTTATACTCTTTTAATCTCCAATTCTATATCTTTTCTGATATTTTCTAGTATGTTGAGAAAATGTGTAGCTTATAATATTTTTATATCATCGCCAACAATACTTAACTTGTGTATGATTTTGAATATTCAATGGTTCCATAATTGTTTTAAATTATACTCATCTACTTTCATTTCAACTACTTGATATTTTGTTTCTATTGAATAAGATTTCCTTTTAATAGAAAAACACTTTCGCATGAATCAATTTTAATATGAATTCAACGAAAGTGTTTTTTCGATATTTGGGACATTGTCCCAAGTTTTTTACTTATTAACAATTAAAGACCAGAACTGAAATAAGTTAAAAACAAATAAATCAGTTCTAGTCTTCATTTTTCGATAGAACAGTGAATTCAATTCAAATTCTGTCCTAATATATAATTAACATTCTTGTTGAGGGAGTCAACAGAGGTATTAATTATTTGAATTTACGTTTACGTGCAGCTTCTGATTTCTTTTTACGTTTTACGCTTGGTTTTTCGTAAAATTCACGTTTACGTACTTCTTGAATAGTTCCACTTTTTGATACTGAACGTTTAAATCTACGTAAAGCATCTTCTAGTGATTCATTTTTACGTACTACTGTTTTAGACATCTGTATTTCCCTCCCTCCAAATATCAACGGAACTTTATAGTCAATTGCACAGTAAAACTATGCATTTATAAGTATAATATATCTGTAATTTATGGTCAATTAGTAAATTGTTTTTTATTTGAAACATATTTCACATCAAAATCACAAAGACTTTTAGATTTTGTTCTAAAAATCTCTTAATAATTTATTTAATGAGAAGAGTTGCTTATATAGTATATTGTGAAGCCGTTAAAACAACGTTACAAAACCTATATCTTTAATACGGAACCTTATGGTATGAATCAAGGAATACTTAAACTAAAACTTCTCTATCAGATTTATTTGTTGCGAAATCAACAACTTTAATTGCTTGCCCTTCATTTAATGGATAATTTGCTTGCGTAATTTTAACTTTTACAATTTGACCTATGAGTGATTCGTCACCTTCAAATTGTACTTTCATATAATTATCTGCATATCCAACTAATGTACCTTCTGTGTCACCCTGCTCCTCAGGAATTACTTCAAGCACATCTTGATCAAATTTAGACGCATATAACTTTCCGAGTTGATTGCTTAGCGTAATTAACTTATGCACGCGTTCATTTTTAATTTCTTCATCAATTTGGTCATCCATTCTTGCAGCTGGCGTGCCAATTCTAGGAGAATAAGGGAAAACATGCAGTTCAGAGAACTTATGCTTTACGATAAAATCATATGTTTCTTGGAACTCTTCTTCAGTTTCACCTGGGAAACCAACAATTACATCACTCGTAACTGCCAAGTCTGGTAAAGCTTTATGCAATTTTGTTAATCGTTCTGAAAATCTATCCATTGTATACTTACGTCTCATACGTTTTAATACTGTATCTGAACCAGATTGTAATGGAATATGCAAATGACGAACAACTTTTGTTGAACGTTCTAAAACGTCAATTACTTCATCTGTAAGTTGACTTGCTTCAATTGAAGAAATTCGAATTCGTTCTAATCCATTAATCGTTTCAAGATCACGTAATAATTGGGCCAAGTTATAATCTTTTAAATCTTGACCATATCCACCTGTATGAATTCCCGTCAATACAATTTCCTTATATCCTGAATTCACTAGTTGCGTCGCTTGTTCAACTACTTTTTCCGGATCTCTTGAACGCATTAAGCCACGAGCCCATGGAATAATACAAAATGTGCAGAAGTTGTTACAACCTTCTTGAATTTTTAATGACGCACGTGTTCTATCTGTAAAATAAGGGACATCTAATTCTTCATATTTACGATTTTTCATGATATTTCCAACACCATTAATTGGTTGGCGTTCTTTACGGAATTCGTCAATGTAACCTAATAGTTTATGTCTATCTTGTGTACCAACTACTACATCGACACCAGGAATTTCCATAATTTCAGCTGATGAAGTTTGCGCATAACAACCTGTTACACAGATTACAGCATCAGGATTTTGTCTTATTGCACGTCTAATAATTTGACGACTTTTTTTATCACCTGTATTCGTTACTGTACAAGTATTAATAACAAATACATCAGCATTCGCTTCAAAGTCAACGCGCTCATAGTTTGCTTCTTTAAATAATTGCCAGATTGCTTCAGTTTCATAATGGTTTACTTTACAACCTAATGTGTGAAACGCAACTGTTGACATAAATATTCACCCCATTAATTCATTTTCATAACTTATTGCACTTAACGCATACAATGGCGCAGTTTCTGCCCGTAAAATTCTCGGTCCAAGACCAACAACTGTACTAGTATTACTAAATAATGAAATTTCATTTTCTGACAAACCACCCTCAGGACCAAAAATCATCAACACTTTATCCTGAGCCTTGAATTGTTGTAAAGTTTGCTTGAAATTGCTTAACTCACCATCTTTTGCTTCCTCTTCATATGCAATAAGAATATAGTCATAATTATCAATAGTATCACAAATTAATTTTAAATTCGACTCGAATTGAATAGATGGAATCACTAAACGATAGCTTTGTTCAGCAGCTTCTTTAATTATTTTTTGCCAACGTTCTATCTTTTTGGCAACTTTTGCCTCGTTTAATTTAACAATTGAACGTTCCATGCTAACAGCTATAAACGATGAAGCACCCAATTCAGTAGCTTTTTGTAGCAACCACTCATATTTGTCAGCTTTAATTAGTCCACTGCAAATCGTAACATCAACTGGCAATTCTGTATTAATATTTTGTTTTTCTTTTAAATCAACTGCAATTTTATCACTTGTTATATCAGCAATTTCACATAAATAAACTGTTTGATCATTAAAAGTTAAAATAATTTTACTACCAACATCATATCTCATTACATTTGTTATATGATGAATATCTTCTTTTTTTGTAATAAAAAAACGCTGACTTACATCAGCGTTTTGGTCTATGAAATAACGTTGCACATTATTCACTCACTTTCTGGCCAACAAGACAAACCCAACCGTTGTCATGTTGTTCTGAAATAATTTTAAAACCTACACGCTCCATATGTGACTGTATACCTTCATACTTCTCTTTTATAATACCAGAAGTAATAAAATAACCGCCTTCATTTAGAGTATTATAAGCATCTTCAATCATTTCATCAATAATATGCGCTAAAATATTTGCTATTACAATATCAAATTTTTCTGTTTCGTCTTTCAATAAGTTACCTGGAACAGCTTCAATTAACGTTTCACAATGATTTCTTCTGAAGTTTTCTTTAGCTACACTCACTGCCATTTCATCAATATCCAACGCTTTAATACGTTTTACACCGATTAGATAACTTGCAATACTTAATATACCTGAGCCAGTACCAACATCAATTACTGAATGCTGTGGCAATACATATGTTTCTATTGCCTTCAAACACATACTTGTAGTCGGATGATCTCCTGTTCCAAAAGCCATACCTGGGTCGAGCTCAATGCAAAGCTCTTCATCCGCTTCTTTAGCATATGTTTCCCAACTAGGGACTATTGTGAACTTCTTCGACGCTCGGAATGGATGGAAATAGTTTTTCCATTCATTTTCCCAATCCGTTTCTGCAATGATTTGCTCACTGAATTGAACGTTATGTTGATCAAGTTCATCTAAGTTTAATAACTCATCTTTAATTCGCTGTCGCAACTTATCATCATAAGTCAACTCATTAAAATAGGCTTTCAATCTTACTCCCTTATCTGGATAATCCTCTTTTTTCAAAGCGTAAATTTCACCGTATTTATCTTCTGGTTGGTTAATTAAATCATCTGAATCTTCTATCACGACACCATTTGATCCATGATTTTCAAGTATATTGGTAGCCAATTCTACTGCTTCATGATTAATAATAATTGAAAGCTCTGTCCAGTTCATACTTTATTCTCCCTTAAAGAATCTTTTTGCTCTATCTTTAAAATTCGAAGGTTGTTCATTAATTTCTTCGCCATTTAATTGGGCAAATTCTTTCATTAGTTCTTTTTGTCTATCTGTTAATTTAGTAGGCGTTACTACTTTAATATCAACATATAAATCTCCGTATCCATAGCCATGAACATTTTTTATACCCTTTTCTTTTAAGCGGAATTGCTTACCTGTTTGTGTACCAGCAGGAATTGTTAACATAACTTCATTATTTAATGTTGGTATTTTTATTTCATCGCCTAAAGCTGCTTGTGGGAAGCTAACATTTAATTTGTAATAAATATCATCACCATCACGTTTAAATTTTTCAGATGGTTTAACTCTAAATACTACGTATAAATCACCAGCAGGTCCTCCATTCACACCTGGAGAACCTTCACCAGCTAATCTAATTTGTTGTTCATTGTCGACACCTTCAGGTACTTTCACTTCTAATTTAACCGTTTTATTTTCAGTACCTTTTCCGTGACATGTTGGACAAGCTTCTTCAAATTCTTGACCACTTCCATTACATTTAGGACAAACTTGTTCAGTGCGAACTCTACCTAAAATTGTATTTTGTTCTACAGCTACATGACCAGCGCCATTACAGTAACTACAAGTCTTTTTACTTGTTCCAGGCTTTGCACCATCACCATGACATGTTTCGCATGTTACATCTTTACGGATTGAAATTTCTTTTGTTGTACCAAATACCGCTTCTTCAAATGTCAATGTCATTGTATACTGAAGATCATCACCTTTTTGCGGTGCATTTGGATCTCTTTGTCTGCCGCCACCGAAGAAAGAGCTAAAGATATCTTCAAAACCACCGCCACCGAAGCCACTAAAACCGCCAAAGTCAGAGCCATTGAATCCTTGTCCACCAAAACCTTGTGGCCCGTCATGTCCAAATTGATCATAGCTTGCGCGTTTATTATCATCACTTAAAACTTCATAGGCTTCAGAAATTTCTTTAAACTTTTCATCTGCACCTTCTTCTTTGTTAATATCTGGATGATATTTTTTCGAAAGCTTTCGATACGCTTTTTTGATTTCATCTTTTGAAGCATCTTTACTAATGCCTAAAACTTCATAATAGTCTCTTTTGGCCACAGCTATCTCTCCTTTTCTTAATTAACTCATATAGTTTAACGTAATATGTCATACTATCCAAATAAAAAGCCAAAGCCAATGTTCTATTGACTTTGACTTTTCAGATCATGACAACATTCTAATTGTATTGTTTAATTATTTTTTGTCGTCGTCTTTTACTTCTTTAAATTCAGCATCTTCTACAGTACTATTGTTGTTTTGACCAGCATTAGCACCTTGTGCTTGTTGTTGCTGTTGAGCCGCTTGCTCATATACTTTTGCTGATAATTCTTGAATCACTTTTTCAAGTTCTTCTTTTTTAGATTTAATATCTTCTATATCTTGACCTTCTAAAGCAGTTTTAAGAGCGTCTTTTTTCTCTTCAGCAGATTTTTTATCTTCTTCACCGATATTTTCGCCTAAATCAGTTAAAGTTTTTTCAACTTGGAATACTAGGCTGTCAGCTTCGTTTCTTAAGTCTACTTCTTCACGACGTTTTTTATCTGCTTCAGCGTTAACTTCAGCATCTTTTACCATACGGTCGATTTCTTCGTCTGATAATGAAGAACTTGATTGAATTGTAATTCTTTGTTCTTTATTTGTACCTAAGTCTTTTGCAGTTACATTTACAATACCGTTTTTATCGATATCAAACGTTACTTCAATTTGAGGTTTACCACGTTCAGCTGGTGGAATATCAGTCAATTGGAATCTACCAAGTGTTTTATTATCTGCAGCCATTGGACGTTCACCTTGTAATACGTGTACATCTACTGATGGTTGATTATCTACTGCTGTTGAATAGATTTGAGATTTAGATGTAGGAATCGTAGTGTTACGTTCAATTAACGTATTCATACGTCCACCTAAAATTTCAATACCTAAAGATAGTGGTGTTACGTCTAATAATACTACGTCTTTAACGTCACCTGTGATAACGCCACCTTGGATTGCAGCTCCCATAGCCACTACTTCGTCCGGGTTTACGCCTTTGTTAGGTTCTTTACCGATTTCTTTTTTGACAGCTTCTTGTACTGCTGGAATACGAGTTGATCCACCAACTAAGATAACTTCATCGATATCTGAGTTTGTTAAGCCAGCATCTTTCATTGCTTGGCGTGTAGGTTCCATTGTTCTTCTAATTAATGAATCTGATAATTCCTCAAATTTAGAACGAGTTAAGTTTACTTCTAAGTGTAATGGACCGTTTTCACCAGCTGAGATAAATGGTAATGAGATTTGAGTTTGCGATACACCTGATAAGTCTTTTTTAGCTTTTTCAGCAGCATCCTTCAAACGTTGTAATGCCATTTTATCTTGAGATAAGTCTACGCCATTTTCTTTTTTGAATTCTGCAACTAGGTAGTCAATAATTACTTGGTCAAAATCATCACCGCCAAGTTTGTTGTCACCGGCTGTTGATAGTACTTCGAATACACCGTCACCTAATTCTAGGATAGATACGTCAAATGTACCGCCACCTAAGTCAAAAACAAGAACTTTTTCGTCTTTATCAGTTTTGTCTAAACCATATGCTAATGCTGCAGCTGTTGGTTCATTAATGATACGCTCAACTTCTAAACCAGCAATTTTACCAGCATCTTTAGTTGCTTGACGTTCAGCGTCGTTAAAGTATGCAGGTACTGTAATTACAGCTTTGTCAACTTTCTCACCTAAATAGCTTTCAGCTGTATTTTTTAAGTTTTGTAAAATCATAGCTGAGATTTCTTGTGGTGTGTAAGATTTACCTTCAATATCTACTTTATAATCAGTACCCATATGACGTTTAATAGATTGAACAGTATTTGGGTTTGTAATAGCTTGACGTTTAGCTACTTCACCAACTTGAGTTTCTCCATTTTTGAAAGCTACAACAGATGGTGTTGTACGTGAACCTTCAGGGTTTTGAATTACTTTTGGCTCATCGCCTTCTAATACTGTTACACATGAATTTGTTGTACCTAAGTCTATACCAATAATTTTACTCATAATAAAATTCCTCCATTTAATCATTAAATTAATTTAATTTTAAACAATGTCTTTTCGCCAAATTTAAGTTATTGGTTTACTTTGACCATTGATGGTCTTAATACTCTATCTTTAAGCTTGTATCCTTTTTGTAGTTCTTGAGTGATTTCGCCAGATTCAAAATCAGGGTTATCATCTTGAACTACAGCTTGGTGAATATTTGGATCAAATGCTTCACCTTCAGTTTTAATAACTTCAAGACCATTATCTTTTAGTGCGTTAATCAAACTTTCATGCACCATTTGTACACCTTTTTGAAGAGATTTAAAAGTCTCATCATCACCTTCAATTTGAAGTGCACGTTCTATATTGTCTATTGCTGGTAAAATATCTGTTAACACACGTTGTGCTTGATATGTTTTATTTATTTCATTTTCTTTTTGAATTCTACGCTTATAATTTTCAAACTCAGCGTAGAGCCTTAAATATTTCTCTTCGTTTTCATCTGCTAATTGTTGAAGTTCATTAATTTTTTGATCTTTTGGATCTATTTCTTCAATAACATTCTCGTCAGACGTTTCTTCTATTGCTTCATCTTGTAAATGACCTTTACTTTCTTCAGCTTGTTCAACTGAATCATCAATATTTTGTTTGACGTTTGTTTCTTCAACTGTTGATTCAGTATTTTTTTCAACTGATTCGTCTTTATTTGTCATTTTCTGTCCTCCAATACTTTCTAATCCATCATTACCAAATTCTATTTAATAATTGAATGACATTTTGATAATGCATAGCTGTAGGTCCAATCACAGCGATTTGACCTTTTAACGTTTCATCAAAATGATATTGACTTGTTACAATTGAAATATCACTTAAGCTGTCATCAATTTCATTACCAATTTTTACATTAATATTTGGTGAAGATATATCTTGTAATAATTCTGCAATTCTATTTGATTCTATATATTGTAGAATGGGCTGAATTGAAGATACATTACTTTCATTCAATGCATCAATAAGTTTAACCTTTCCACCCATATAAATGCTATTACTTTGATTAGAAATATGATTATTCATCGTATTTAACAATTTATTGATAAATATTTCTTCCTGCTCTGATTGAACAAAAGAGATAATATCATCTTGTAAATTCTGATTAAACTCAGTTAGTTTGTTCGTAACAAAATTTGAAATTGTATTTAGTTTGTCATTACTAAACGGTATGTCTGAAGCAAGATGTACATGCTCAACATGACCTGATGAAAATACGATAACCATTATAACTAAATTAGGATTAGCACGAATCAAGTGTACATTATTGATAATATCTTGTTTATGATTAGGATGAACAACTAAAGTTGTATATTGAGATATATTTGATAATTCATCTGCAAAATATGTCAATGCTGATGATACATCATATTGATTCTCAACTAACAATTGATTTAATCGTCTTAATTTATTTGTTTTTTGATGAGATGTTTGTTCAAGTAAACGATTGACATAATACCTAAAACCTAATTGTGATGGCGAACGCCCTGAAGAACTATGTGTCTTTTCGATATAGTTTAAATCTTCAAGCTGTTTCATCTCATTTCTAATTGTAGCAGGACTAACATTCAAGTTATGTCGCTCAATTAGTGTTTTAGAACCAACGGGTTGTCCAAAATCAACATAATCCTCAACAATTGCGTTTAATATACTCAATTGCCTATCTGTAATCATGTTTTCACCTCATTAGCACTCACTTATCTCAAGTGCTAATTATAATTTATCAAATTGGTCAAAGTAAGTCAATGTTAAAGACTCGAAATTTCACATTTTTTTAATCATTTATTAGGAAAGCTTCAAAAACCTCATTACCAATGACTTTCCCTCGATTTGTAAGTGCAATCGCATCGTTCTTTTCTACAATTAATTTCTTCTCTTTTAAATTATTTATTGTTTGACCAAAGACACTTTCAATAGATTGGTCAAACTTCTTTTTGAACCTACTACTACTCACACCTTCATTTAAACGCAACCCAAGAAACATTTCTTCTTCCATTCTCTCAGTCAAAGAAGGTTTATTTGATACTAAAATTGCTTTGCTTTCTTTATTTATAGCTTTGATATAATGATTCACTGGATTGATATTCGTATAACGAACACCATCTACATAACCACTTGCACCTGCTCCAAATCCATAATATTCCTCATTAAACCAGTAAACCTTATTATGTTCTGATTCATGGCCATCTAATGCAAAATTAGATATTTCGTATTGATGGAAAGGAGATTGTTCTATCTTAGACATCAGCAACTGATACATGTCAGCACCTAAATCCTCATTAGGAAGTTTGAGCAAACCTTTTCTATACATATTATAAAATTGGGTTTTAGGTTCAAGTATTAAGCCGTAACTCGAAATATGTTGAATATCCATATCTAAAGCTAGATCTAAACTTTGTTCAAAATCTTCAATCGTCTGTTTCGGTAAATGATACATTAAATCTAAACTGATTGATTTAATACCTGCGTTTTTAGCATTTAACACCGAAGCGTAAATATCTTCAGTATTGTGCGTTCTACCTAAAACAGACAATAACTCCGGCTTGAATGTCTGAACGCCCATTGAAATTCTGTTTACTCCATATTTCTCTAATAGTTGGACTTTCTCTTTAGTTAACTCATCAGGATTTGCTTCAAATGTATACTCACCTGTGATTGTAAACGTATCACGTATTGCTTTAAGTAATCTTTCCAACTGATTAATAGAAAGGGCCGTTGGTGTGCCGCCACCTACATACATGGTCTTTAAGTTCCTATATTTTGCTGTAGACATTTCTGTGATTAGTGCATCTAAGTACTCATCTACAGGTTGATTCTGTATAAAATATTTATTGAAATCACAATATGTACATATTCTTACACAAAATGGAATATGTATATATGCACTTTGTACCGTCATTTTAATGCCCCGCTTCTCAGACTTTTTATCCAATCGGCTATATCCTGTTGGACTATCTGCAATTATTCTTACTTTTAACTTTAACGTTTAATCAATGATTGTCTAATATATCGATTCATTTTAATATTTATAAATGTTAAGAGGGAGTGAGATAGAAATAATAAAGAACCACTAATGATTTATTATGTAGTGGCTCTTACACATTAGCCAGAGGTAATATGTACTTAAAAATAGAATTACATGAGTTAAACTCATGCATAAGGGAGTGGGACAGAAATGATATTTTCGCAAAATTTATTTCGTCGTCCCACCCCGGCAAGGTTGACTAGAATTGAAAAAAGCTTGTTACAAGCGCATTTTCGTTCAGTCAACTACTGCCAATATAACTTCGTAGAGCATAGAACATTGATTTCTTTCCTAGCCTGTTTATCATTTATGTCTCGCTCTCAAATGTAAATTAATAATTGTTTTGGGGGAGTTTGAAGTAAAATATTTAACAGGATTTATTTTAATATTATTGTTAGAAGGAATTTTTACAAATTCAGCAAGTGCAATCGAATATTCAGACTTACATCATAAAAGTAAACTTGATTCCAAGCGTCTATATAATGCTAAGGTGTCATTTGCTAATCCAACTGATCTTGAAAATAAAAAAACAAACGATAGACTGTTGAAGCATGATTTGTTATTTCATGACATGTTCGTAAATGATGATTGGAAAAAAGATTTTAAAGTTGAATTCGAAAATGAGGCACTTTCAAAGAAATTTATAAATAAGAATATTGATGTATATGCTGGAAGCTATAGCTATGAATGTCATGGGGGAGAAACCAATAAAACGCAATGTAGTTATGGTGGTGTTACTTTAAGTGACAATAATAAATACGATGATTATAAGAATATACCTTGTAATTTATGGATTGACGGACATCAAACAGAAATAGAACTAACTGCAGTAAAAACGAAAAAGAAAATTGTTACCATTCAAGAATTAGATGTTCAATTAAGAAATTATTTGAATGAGAAGTATAAGTTGTACGAACAAGGTGGCGACATTGTTAAAGGGTATGTTAAATATCATAATGATGATGAAAAAAATGTAGAATATGATTTTTATAATTTAAATGGTGAGTATGGTCATGAGGTATTAAAAATGTATGCTGATAATAAAACTATCAATAGTGACAAATTGCATTTAGATATCTATTTATTCAAATCATAATTTAAGTGAGTTAATCATTAATGATCTTT